>ERZ501058.10-NODE-10-length-258850-cov-10.512015_pt1 | contig 258850 bp, 198 predicted proteins | sample MGYA00510857_ERZ501058 | MGnify/ENA primary metagenome ERZ501058 (study PRJEB25958, sample SAMN03398523) | human skin metagenome | study: EMG produced TPA metagenomics assembly of the Human Skin Microbiome Metagenome (human skin metagenome) data set.
CTAACACTAACACTAACACTAACACTAACACTAACACTAACACTAACACTAACACACTAGCACTAACACACTAGCACCTTGGACCTCTCCCTTCCCGATGCCCCCCATCTATTGACCCCTTCCCTCTCCTCTTTTCTGCTCCCTTCTATCTTGATTCCTTCCATTTAACTACCTTGGACTTTAGCTATTTACGATTCTGCATCTTATTTTATTCCTTTCCATCATTCTGTGTTCCTAAAGTTAATTTGCTTTATTATTTCTGTCCTATCGCAGCCCTGAATCGCTTTGCACTTATTTTGTCAAATTTCTGAGCACTTCCGATACAAAATATATTTGCCTTTATTAACGTTTTCTTTGTCTCTCCTATTATCGTTGTGGTACTTCATCCGCTTCTTAGTCAGCTCGATTTTTGACTCACTTCGTCGTGTCAGGTCATATGACTCATCTTATACACGTGCCGCCTTATTCTCCTCTGTAAGTGAGTGTGATCTCAACGTTATAAATGAATTTGGCTGAATATTCCATGTGCTGTTCTATTAACGTGTCACTGAGGTTGCGTTTCTCTACTAGATCACATTGTCTGCCTCTCTTCTACCTATTTAAATTTATCAACTTTTCTTTGATTCCGGCCGGGGAATTTCAAAAATTCCCATTTTATTCCATTCAATTTAGAGGTGCTACAATCCATTACACTAATAATTATTCGTCTCGCAACCATAGTTTCACTTTTCGATACACTTCTGACCGATTCGATCTTACATCTTGTATCACATAATGTGGCATTTACTCCACATGGTTAGTCAATGTTGCCTCATTATGTCTTCAAATACGTCGTCTATCTCTGCACTGCCTAGCTTATCGTTCCCTCATTCACCACATCTTTCTTTTTCATTCCAAACACTGAAAAACTAGACTTACTATGCATCCTAGCCCTGGTCATATCAGCATTCTTGTCCGACAATTATTCTTATTTCTTCTTTCCACTTCCACTGGATAGTCTATCGGTACCTTTTTGAATCGACTTCATCAAACTTACCCAATTTCATTTGTCAACCGAACTATACCCAGTCAAATACGCATTATTCGAACATATGCAGACAAAAACTTCCTAGGAAAAATTACAAGCTACCACAATCGATTAGGCACCTTGAATGTTTATTTTTCATGATTCATCTCGAACGTTATGATTTTCTTTCTCGCCTCGGCACCGCTCTTCAACACATTGTGAAAGTAATGCTCATTTCATATACTTGTCCAAACTAATTCCGTATCACTGCCAGCTCGCTTTCTGTGCCTTCAGCATTCTTACATATCAATTATGTGCTACCTTGAAGTTGAACTAATAGAAAAAAACACATTAACGTAATCTCGGGACATTGCCCTAAATTATAGGATCAATAAAGCCTCAAGCCATTATTTACTTTTGCTTCTTAAACCAGTCGATCAAATACTCATCATTTGGACCGATTTTGTCACCAAGGAAACCCTGCAAGATTCCAAGAATTCCCTTAAAGTCCTCGCCAAGTGCATTAGTGTTGATGCCCACGTCAAAGTTCTTATTTTCATGGCATCCGCTCTCTGCTGGCTTGCCTTGCAGTCTGTCACGCACCCAGAGGAAGCCAGGCACTGAGCTTGTTACCGTCGTCGATGCGTGACCTGACAGAGGGTTGTTGAGCGTGACCAAATGGACCTGCGCTCCCTCTTGACACCACGAATCATATGTCTTTTTAACCGCTTCATAAGGAGCCACTTCGTCATTCTTAGCCTGCATCAACAGCATTGGCGCATCGGGCGTGTAGTCCGGATTCGTTCCCATTGTCAGCTTTTCCAGCATGTTTCGAACAACAGGCTCATACAAATATCTATCACCGACCTTGCTGAAATCTTTAGCGAAAAAGTCTTTAAACAGGAACCTGAGTACAATACCCGTCGAGCAAAACTTCTTCGGAAACTCCATGTCTTCCAGGCCTTGCTTGGTGAAGACTTTTTCCATGTACTCTTTAACCTCGGGGTACGTGCTGGAAACACCAGTCAATCCTGCAACAACGAATCCTGCAAATGGTGAACCATTGATCTTCTCAATCAAAGCAGTAAGGTTGGATGGAACGCCGCCAGCTGACCATCCAACCACATTGAGTTCGGGTGCGTAGGTTTTCTTCAGAGATGCAGCCCATCCAATCTGAATACCGCCGCCTGAGTAACCATGACCGGCCACCCTTGTGTCTTTGCTCAATCCAAGTTTGTCAAACGCCAACGTAGCGCGAATTCCATCGAGAGACTGGCGGCCTTCAACATGGCCAGAACCAAATGCACCTCTATTGCCTTCTTTGTCCGGCATAGTGACAATATATCCTTCTTGGAGATAAAGCATAGCAATCGCAACGTTCGTCGAGGCACTCGGGTCATCCAATGACCCGGCACGCCAGCTGTAGCTTGGAGCACATCGATCCGCGCTCGAGTCCTCAAAGTCTGCAAACAAAACCAAGGAATCATTCTGAGCATTATGCGGAACCATAACTGTCGTGACAGTGGTCGTTGGTTCATCGTCTGATGTATACGTGGTACGGTAAAGCAGCTGCCATGCTTCCTTCAAATTGTCTTTCACAAGTGTCTTGATAGTAACCTTACGGCTCCGCAGGATTGTACCAACCTCCTTGTCTTGCCAACCATCAGGTGGCTGAAAGAACGGGTCCTCATGTGGGAGCAACAACTTATCGCGCGCAACCAGTGCGTACGCGTGTGCCGCGAGCGTGAGGAGTCCAAGGATAAAAAGGTTCAACTTCATTGGTATGAGGGGGCACAATGTGACAGTCGAAGCTTATAAGTACTTGATGGTCGGCCACATGTCACCTCATTTGACCCAAGTAAACTAAGGCACTAAATGCGGTTGATTCAGTTTGATCAGAAAGCTGTCCTGTATTTACAAATCAGAAAGGCGCTGTTGGAAGATTCACATGTTTTTCATTTGAGCAACCCTATCAATGATGCTGGTGAGCTACATGATTTGCTGCGAACCAAGTAATTTAGAGCACATGCAACCAATGAAGACAAGTCGTGTAAAGGTATTTGTAATCAGGGCGTAGATCAGGTTATGTCGGTGAGTTTCACTTTTCTCTTGTGAAAGTTTACAATTGATTTCTACCAATCAAATGTCACTTGGGTTTGAGTGGCTCATTTATGTAAGTCTTACACGGGACTAGGATCAAGCGCTCGTTTGTTGCTGGTCCGATGCTCATGTCGGCAACTAGTAATCGGATCATTTCAGTCTTTCGATATAGCACGCGTGAGTGCTTTTTTCACCCCCGCGGTTTATAAAATCTAAATTCTATCCCCGTGTCTGTCTAACTGTTTGAACCGTCTACTTTACCCACATTTCTTGTTCTCTGGTGCCGAGCTGCATATCTGGCATTTAAATAAGATGATGTATCCCTAATTGGACATGCTATGTCGCTTTGTTTAGGTGAAAACTGCACATACTAAGAAGAATCAGTACATTATCAGGTTTCCATATTCCAGTCCTCTCTGCAACACCTCTGTGCCTCGATTTTCCAATCACCCTTACTTTATGTATGCTTGTTTACCGCAAATAAACCTATGCTATTGACGTATGCCGCTGTTCTCTACTCAGAATTACGAAGTTGGCTCCATTTAGCGTTAGATCCGTGTCGTGATGCCCTTTATGAACTTCTGGCGCATACGTGACATCGAAATATAGCGAGTTGTCAGGGAAACCCCCTTTATCACGTTTGTTTGTGGTGTGAAAAGCTGAAGCGGGTGGCAATGATAGTTGAAATTATATAAGAGTGGAACATAATTCAATCCGTCAGAATGTATTACGCGTTTTCCAGAGGCTTTGCTGTCGTTTATCGTCTGAAATGGCGCATATGTGGATTTTGCATGCTCTTAATGATAAAGGACTAATCACACGCTCCAATCATGAAGTTGACGAGATTTGGCTGGCCTGTGCATGCGAATATAACATAGTATCTTCTATCATTTGGTAGACTACGTATCTTACTTTCAATGCTGTTAAGCGTGTGTGAATGTTCGACATCAGTTTGCGACCCAAAACAGCGGGGCTGATGTGTTTAACTTTTTCGACCACTCTTCATTCATCTTCAGACAGGCGAAGACAGCCTGCCAAGATCATTCTGCTCTTCTCTCTCATCAGACTCGCTGAATTTGTTCTCATTCGAGCAATTACAAAAACTGGCGGTAAATTATTGACTTCGATCTATAGGGATCGAATCGTCTTGTCTTGGACCTTGCATATGCCCATCAGAATGGATTGATGTGACGATCAGTATTTATACATCTCTGTCTGCATCGTAGAATGATGCATGTGATATCTGTTGGTGAGAGTGGAGAAGGACATGAGTTTGATTTTGGCCAATTTTCAGTGTGCACCAATTTAATCATATGCTACGAAAGCTGATTACATTCCTATCTAGTAAGAGGCCGGAAAGCTCCATATTAGCACGGCGAAAAGCGCACGACCGATATGCTCATTGTCACTATTACACAATCAATGTCCTCTTCGCCATGGAAGGAACATTTATGTCCCTTGCTCGAGCGGCAAATTTGTTCAGACACCAGCACAAATTTTTACAAGCACGACAGTACACATAGTCCGAAATACACCATAGTAGAACTCAAATACTAGAAATATCTGGTTTGCTTTCAGCACTAATGAACATATAAGTGGGATACAAATTTTCGATAAGCACTGTCATGCCGGAAGAAGATTGCTCGCAAAGAGACGCGTCCAATAGCCTAAATAGTCCTGAACAGCATAAAATAGCAAAATTGCGCTTGCAAAACAATGTGAGAAAGTCATTGTGGGCATTTTTACGGAACCATGAACAAGATTGAAGGGTTTAGATACGTGAAATATCTTGCAAAAGCCGTGCTGTAGTAAATTACCGCATGTAGCGTTCACGAAAAGTATACCTCTATACCTCAGAAAAGAAATACTGGTGACACACTTTATACTGTGATTAATAACTAAAGCATTCCCTTGTATGGTGACTCGCTTAAGATGTCATTAGATGAGCAAATACAAGTTTGCGACGACTACATTAGGTAGCTTCCCACATATGTTCACCGAAGCGTTGTTTATTCGCAAACAGTAACGGATGCATAAGGGCTTGACATTGTGTTGAAAAAAGATCTGGTCCATCGCCAGCTGCATGCACGGGACCTCTCTTGCCGGAATTTTTTTTTCTAGTAATATCGAATTGCTGGAAAAGTGCAATACTTGCTGATAGACTACCCCTAAGATCATTATGAACCAAATTATCGAACACTAACCCAATCGAATCTTCAGAGCTTCAGCTAGAATGCGGGCCGAAAGCGCAAAAGACCTTGCATGCCAACACATATATCCTTTCAGCACAATTCAAGAGATAAAGTCCCAAAGCAAGCTCGTCCATCTCTGCCTTTACATCAAGTTTAATGAATCAAGCGAGTATTTGTGCAAATCTGCCCACAAAACCCGAACGAGTATGTCTCGTCATCTTTGAATTCAACGCAAAGCCAAGAGGGTCATCTGATTTCTTATGATGCTCATGATAGCCGGGTGGTGTCTTCGAAATCTGCTTCAAGTCGTCATTAGATAAGATACCTCCATCCAGAAGCTTCTTCAAATCAAAATTTTCATCAATTTTGAGACGACACAAGAAGTCGAAATTCGAATCTTGAAAAGCATGTTTCTCCAAATGGCTTATGTAGTTATCAAGTCTGCACAGTCCATCTAGTCGAGACTCACATCCTTGATTTCCATCCAACGGCACAACGGCATCATTGAGCTTGGCTCTGATGTATTCAGATTTATCTCCATTTTCATCACATTCCATCACTTCAAATACTAGACGTGCACCGAATGGCACAACATGACTGGTACGGAAGCGGCGATTTGGTTGCATGCGATCGCCATCAAGTTCATCCGCCAGCTGCTTAAAGTTCAGCGCAGTCAAAATTGATTCAATAACAATGTCATGAGTAAAGTCGACATATAATGGCTGATGAACTGGGAAATACTTAGGATTATGGTCAAGAGTCGAGTTCTGAGATGTTTGAGGACCATCAAATGCCTTGTGCTTTAATCGATGAATAAATTCAGTCACCCATCCAACACCCCATGCCTTAGATGTGACACTCATAAATCCAAACACGCTCTGGTGCATGAGATCCTGCTCATATTCATATTCCTCAAAATCTTGCTTGGTAAACAGTTTACAAAAGTTCGAATAACCAAGAGCCACCGTTTCATATCCACACAAGCTGATCATGTTAGATACGTCAGATGATGAAAACGTAATGCCTTTAACGTGTTTGTTAATTCGATCCGTGGCCTTTTTCAGCATTTTGAAACGCCAAGCGAGGGCTTTAAGTACTTTGGGTGAAAATGGATTGGGGCAACTCATGTATGGTGCTAAGGTATTATTTTGAAAGAATGTTTCAGTCAGTACCTCGATGTTCACTTTATCTTGCATGTCCCACCCAAAAAATCCAAGAGCCCAATAGCGCGCGGAGTCAACCATCCGGCTTTGAGAGGTCGTCCGTATTACTGGCTTTTTGTCATAATTTTCCAGTAATTTCGCATATTCATAATAATACTTTACACCCGAGTCAAACAATTCCTGTGCGCCCTTATGCACAAGCACATCTTCCCCCAAATCATATTCCCAATGTTTCAGAAATTCAAAATCGCCATGCGCTTTGAGTTGTCCGGTTTTCTGTGCCAACTTGATCTTTCTACCTAAGGAAGAAGGACCCCCGGGGCCTGCAGGATAACGAGACCCATGTCGATGAAGGATATGCGCGGATTTGATTTTACATTGCGGAGGCAGTACTTGGTGCTCGATTGTCTCTGGAAACAGGTCAAACGCTTGGTGATATGGTGACGTTGTTCCTAGGTTTCTGAAAATGTCGTCTGACGTTGCCGCATCTTCTTCTGCGTTCCAAGGTAGCCAGCGCATCTCGACAGACGAGTCATTGTTTGAACGAGTGGTGTTCAAACGGTCTTTTTGTGCCAAGAACGGTTTGGCACCATACTTCATGTTACCCAAGAAGCCAACATCTGTCGGAAATGTTTCGGACGAGGTTCCTGTGACATTGCGCCAAGGATCGCTATTCGTTCCTTTAGCTAAGCCGCACGCTGAAGTCAGAGAGTACCAGTATATTAGGAATTTAAGTAACATCAACATTCACTTCCAAGTTTCCGTTTGTCGATGAATGAAAAAAATGCCCCGAGACGACTAGGTGGTCTGCCAGGATATACATTTGTTTTGGCCTTATACAATGACCAAGTCCTTACATGCTCATTTTTTCGCTCTTTGGATCCAGCAAGGCACATTGTTGGCATGTAAAAGTGGATTTTTATCTCCGCACGTGCGCGTTTCGTCCATCTAAAATCCAACTTACATGCAAGGGATTTAATCTATGTAGGGGATTAATTGAAAGGCGGTATAAACCTGGATCAGGGTGCATCAATACACGTTCCAGCCACCACGCATTTGAGTGCACGCTACTGACGCGGGGTATGACGCACTAGTTTTCGCTTGAAGTAAAGCAGCATGCTTACGAGAGGCTGCTGGTCATGATGACAAGGCTTAGTAAAAGAAAAGGGCGGCTCACCGGATATCTGGGTGTGCACATTACGCCACCGTCAATGGCGCAACAAAGCTATAAAATTATTTGATTCAACTTGTATCAATTTCTTGACATAACCAGATGCATACTAGTTTGTCAAAAGCGGTCGTTATTGGACAATTAATCCTAATGACTCATTTCCTATTCCCGATTCACGGGCAAGGGCCCGAACTCATAAGTGGACGGATTAAACCACCCGGACAACAGATTGTCCCAACACACCATAATGTCCGAAAAGATTACTTTTCTCTTGAACTGGCACGCCACGCCATATCATGCTCCGATTTTTCTCGCTCAGGCTAAAGGCTTTTTCCATGAAGAGGGTATCAGGGTTGCTATCCTCGAACCCAACGATCCATCCGATGTGACAGAAATTATCGGTTCTGGCAAGGCCGACATGGGAACGAAGGCTATGATCCACACCATTGCAGGTGCTGCTCGTGGCTTTCCTATCGAATCCATTGGAACTCTTCTGGACGAACCTTTCACAGGTGTAGTCTACCTTGCAAGTTCGGGAATCAAGGACTTTACAAGCCTTCGCGGTAAGCGCGTAGGCTACGTAGGAGAATTTGGAAAGATTCAGATTGATGAGCTTGCTGCGCATTTCGGAATGTCTCAATCTGACTATACCGCCGTGCGGGTGGGCATGAATGTTGCTGATGCAATCAAGCGCGGCGAGATCGATGCTGGTATTGGTCTCGAGAATGTCCAGATGGTCGAACTCGAAGAATGGTGCAAAGAAACTGGCCGTCCCTCGGATGAAGTCAAAATGCTGCGCATTGATGAGCTCGCTCAGCTCGGCTGCTGTTGCTTTTGCTCTATCCTGTATATCGCCAACAAGCCGTTCTTGGAAAACCACCCCGAGAAGGCCCGTGCGTTTATGCGTGGAGTAAAGCGTGCTACTGATTATATAACGTCTTTCCCCACAGAAGCGTGGGGTGAATACAAGCAGTACAAAAAGCAAATGAATTCGTCTCTATGTGACAAAATGTTTGAGCGTTCTTTCGTTTATTTGAGCCGAGACTGCTCGAATGTTCCTCGCGACTGGAACAAGGTTACGAACTACTGCAAGCGCCTCGGTGTTGTCAAGCCTGACTTTGTACCGAACATGTCTAATACTTACCTATCATGGGAGCGTCTCCCGGACGTGGATGACCCTATTGCTAAACAGCGAGTGATTGCCGAGCACCAGCAAAATGTGGCCAAGAATGGTGGTGTTCTTGCGGGTAGCATACCTGCTAAGTAGTGACTTGTTGGCATTTTATGCCAATCCAGAACTCAGCTCTACCGGGATATCAAACCTATAGCCTTCTCAATTTGAATGTTAAGCCAATGCATCTTGTTATTGCGCCCAAGTTTATTCCATTATGACCAATTGCGTAAGCCGCTTGGCTGTAGATGTTTGCATCGGATCTTATTAAGAGTTTGTGATCACGGGAAATACGTGATTTGTGGAATATATTCGTCATCGAGGCGCGTTTAACAAATCACCTTTATTCCTCATGCCTATATATTCGTGCTTCGTTTACGGTTGGCTCATTGCGATAGACTTATTGGCGCCGAGGAAGTCCCCTCAAACCCTTATGGCATCCTTACCACAATCCACGTGATACCACGGGACACTGATCATGGTTTAAATAGTGCGCTTCCCTTTGCCCAAGTACGCCCGTAACAATGTCGCCACCCGCCCTCACGTGTGCGTCTCAACCTGCCCTTGATAAGATTTGGCCCAGAGATTCGCTCAAGCAACATATTGCTACCATTCAACGCCGTCAAACTGCTCTAAAAGGGGTGGATGCTCCCACTTATGTTCAACGCGTTCCTATAGTTCCTGGAAAAGAGCCTGTGGAGGACTATGATGGCAACTACGTTTTTGCCGACATCAAAGAGTCCCATACTAGCCGCGCCATGATAAGTCGTTACTACAAGGACATGATGGACGCTTCTGTCTCGGACGTTGTTGTTATCGGTGCTGGTAGTGCAGGTCTCACATGTGCTTACAAGCTAGCAAAGTCTCGCCCTGACCTTCGCATTACGATTTTAGAGGCAGGCGTTGCTCCAGGTGGCGGTGCTTGGCTGGGTGGTCAGCTTCAGTCTGCCATGGTCATCCGCAAGCCTGCACACAACCTATTGGTTGAGCTCGACGTTCCTTTCGACGACGAGGGCGCATACGTGGTTGTCAAGCATGCTGCTCTTTTCACGTCTACGATCCTTTCCAAGCTGCTTGCCATGCCAAATGTAAAGCTCTTCAATGCAACTTGCGTTGAAGACCTGATTATCAAGAAGGATCCTACTGGCACACAACGTGTGAATGGTGTAGTTACAAACTACACTCTAGTCTCAATGGCTCATGGTCTCCAGAGCTGTATGGATCCTCAGACCATTACAGCTCCAATTATCTGTTCATTTGCTGGTCATGATGGACCATTCGGCGCGTTTACAGTTAAGCGCCTTGCCAGCGCTGGTCTTCTTAACCTGGGAGACATGAATCCACTCAACATGAACGAGTCCGAAGGATTGATTGTAAATAACACCCGAGAGGTTTTCCCTGGTGTTGTTGTTGGTGGCATGGAACTAAGCGAACTCGACGGTCATCCACGCATGGGCGCTTCTTTTGGTGGTATGCTTGCTAGCGGCACCAAAGCAGCAGTCGAAGCAGCTCGGGCGTATGACCGTCTCGAGATCGATGAGGGAGAAGTAGTGAGCGTCCGCCAGTAAATTTCCTTTTGGGCTTCGGATAGCAGTATTACACAAGTCTCGTAGTCCCGACGATATACGAATGTTTGTTCTTTTATTAATGATAAGCATTATTCGATAGGTGTGATTTGCATAGGGCGTTGTGGAGTAACAACTATGAGCCTTAGTGTTTCGCGTTATCAAATTAATGTGAACAATCAGCAACTTAGAATAATAACTCGTGAAAGATGTTTACGAATCCATTAGGTGCTATATTGTTTTAAAACAATGTTTTTGGAAACGGTTCTCTAACAAAAAGCTGAGCATGATGATGAAACTTGCCTATTCGAGACTATAAAACTATTTGATTTTTCTCCTCAATGCTTTCGTCAAAACGCAGCTATGATAAAATTTGCGCTTCTTGTCTTTTTTTGCTTGAGCCAATTCATTTACTCGTATGCGTCACCTATTTATCAGCCTAATGATCTAAGTTCGAGCAAGAGTGATTTCGGTGATGTATTATATACATCACCGATTTCATCTCAGAGAGAGGCTCACATCGTTTCGACGAGTAGTGTCCAGAACAACCGCAGATCTGAAAACCAAGCCCCTCCAACTCTGCTAGACTCTTGCACCTATGATGCGCCTGTCACAGTTACTGTTACTCATTGGAAAACGACTGGACTATCTGACACGCCTCTTCCCACAAAATCGGCGAGAAGCCATGGTCAAGAAAGCAGTAAAACTAAATTGATCAAATCTGGCATTTCGAAAAGCTCTGATCTAGGCATATCCTCAAGACAGGTTGCTTGGTCCCAAACTGTGAGCAGCGATAAGAGAAACAGACCTACAATCATATCAGTCTCCAAAAACCAGATTTCATTATCCGGTCAAGACCTAAGACCAAGCGAAGGAACACTATCAAGCCACAGTACGAGCAACACCAAAATTTATGATTCAGACGCCTACAAATCTAAGTTAGCTTCTGTATATATTCGACCATCAATAATTCATGATTCTAAAGGTGCGAGCGCTTCAAGGGACGCAGGATTTGAAACGGATACCTTTAAGACCAGCGCCCATTCCTCGCGGCAACGCAAAAGTACGGTGGACTATACTTCTCTGAAAACTAGGGATCACATCGAGTCATTTTGGACGTTTCAAGTCATTTAATATCATCGACTGACATATCCAGGACATCGTTAAAGTCAAACACTTGGATCAGAGATGCGACAGTTACAGTGAAACCTCAATCTTCAAATCATTCTGCATTTACCGTGTCTCATGATCCTTCAACAAGTCAGCATGTCCCAATTTGTACCGCTAATTACAAAGATTCGATGATTGATATAGCACCTTCGACCTCTTCTATGGTAATTCATTCAGCGGAGAATCATCGATCTAAGAAGAATCTATCTCAAGTATCCACAACACCCAAACCTACGACGCTAATCACAAGGACTGTCAAAGGCAAGGCGTTAACAGTCACAGCGACGTCGATCAGTGTCGGATTAGATTGCGGTAACGACAATATCTTTGGGATTGAAGTATGTGCCAACGGATCGGGAAATGGTAATCATATTCTAGTGTGAAGATGTCGATCACACAATGTGAGACGCGCATCATACACGCTAGCTGAGCGTATTAGATTTATCGAAATTCTTAGCAGAAACACTGAAATAAAGCTTGATATAGAGGCAATGCATTGATTACAAAAGTTCGTATATGTTTATCATTTTGTGTAACTAAAACGTATGGCTGTTCCTTTGATGTCCAGCATCTTTGGTGCCAACCTTGAATCTGAAGCGATTACTTAAAAAGGACAGTGTGGCATGTAAAAAAAATTCCTCCTTAACATGAAAAATTAACACTCCAAGGAACCTTTAGCCTGTAGGAACATTTTGACTTCATTTCGACTCGAATCTCCGCGTCCAATTGCTACACCGTTCTCCGACATGATTATCGTGTCACTTGTACCATCTGTTCGCCATCCCTGCTGGGTAACACGCATGCGGCAACCATACTCAGTTTCTGTTTCCATAAACCATTGTTTACGCAACAAAAGGCTGTGCGTATCCATGCAGGGTTGCAGTGATATGCGATCATCAACATCTTGAGGGTAGGGAGAATAATTACCGGAGTCATGATCATACCGCTGAACTTGACCAGGAGTAAGACACATCGAGGTGTTTTTCAGGCTACGCAATTGACCACCGGCCTTGTATTTCTTCGATGGTGGCTCGCATTGGAAAAACTGAAACATCTGATCGGTTTTGTCCACCTTGATGAGAGCTGGGTACCCGTTCACTTCTTTCGAATTGGAAACCTCAAAATGTTCAGACGTATTTCCAGAAATGTGAATGCCAACAAGACTACCAGCGACACCCTGGGGCTTGCATGAAAGCCTCGCTGCCATGCACTGGCTGATACAAATGATCCACAATGTAAGTAATGCTTTAAGTGCGATCATGGGGATTCAACAAAGGTCTTGAGCTATGATTGATGTATCATTTATACGGTACTAGGTTCATTCGAATAAGTAAGGACAGAAGCCCCTGCGTCTATGCTAGCCAATACACGAGTATATAACATGATGCTTATATAATATATGTGGGCGTTGCGAATTCTTGATCCAACCATCTCCATGAAATTCAGGGAACTCCGATGGGCGTGGTGACAGACCTTGTCATGGAACTTCCGCCAAGTCGGCATTGGCTGCTTCCATTTCACCGAGCCATACTACACCGGCTTATCCCCGATGACGACGAGTTGCGTGACTTGCTAGTTGTGATTGCGCCCGGGCTTGGCCTTCGAAGAGTTCTATCTACCCTCCTGCGAGTTTATGCACGTCCGACATGTCTTGTCGTGGTAGTGAACGCATCATCAAAAGATGTCAATGGTATCAATCATGATCTTGGCACTCTGGGTCTTGGGCATAGTGCTGTTCGCGATGTGCACCACGAAATGAGTGCGAAGCAAAGAGCAGATGTATATGTATCGAGTGGAATTGTTAGTGTCACATCTAGAATTTTGATTGTTGATATGTTGAGCAAAAGAATACCGATCTCTCGAATTACTGGCGTGGTTGTGCTGCACGCAGAACAAGTTTCGCCTGTATCGATTGAGGCATTCATTCTGCGTGTTTATCGACAAGAGAACAAAGACGGATTTGTCAAGGCTTTTTCAGACAATGTTGAACAATTAGCGAACGGATTTCATAAACTACAAACAATTATGTCGCAGCTCCGTTTGCGCCAAGTGGATATATGGCCACGATTCCATCAAGATATAGACAAGGATCTGGTCAAAAGACGTGCTGATGTGATTGAATTACATCAGCCATTGACACCTAGGATGGTGTCCATTCAAAATGCCATCATCGAGTGCTTGGAAGGCACGCTTCATGAAATCAGGTTGAGCAAACTTGCAGCAGATATGGAAGACTTTGACGTTGAACATACTATGTACCGTGCGTTTGATGTCGCCGTTCGCCGGCAGCTTGAACCCGTTTGGCACAGGCTTAGTCCTTCCACGAAGCAATTAGTGGGCGATCTAAATACTTTAAGACATTTACTTCATGCGTTACTGTCTTATGATTCCGTGTCATTTTATATTTATCTGGAAACGATCTTGGCTTCAAACGCACCCTCTACTGAAGCAGGTGCTTTCCAGCGACAATCTCAATGGCTCATGACTGATGCAGCAAATATAATATTTCATGAAGCAAGAGCCAGGATTTGGGGTGAGAGACAAGAGTGTGGTGATACAGAGCTGGTCTTGGAGGAATTGCCCAAATGGAAGCTATTAGTCGATGTTTTGTACGAAATCGAGCAAGATATCTATACCAACAGGTCTGCTACCTCCAATCACACGATTTTAATCATGGCTAAATCCGATCGCACTGTCTCTCAGCTTCGTATGTGGCTGTCGCTCGCGGAAGGAGACTTCAAGACCCCAGGTCGCTCATACATGAAGGCTTGTCTTAATGACTATTTTGCCTGGAAAAAGAACCTCCAGTCATTTCAGCATGAATCTCCGGGTAAAGATAATAATGAAAATCCAGCTTCATCTTCGACAGCCTCAAGCACATTAAATGAAGCATTGCACCGGAAAATTATGCGTTCAGGTGCACCTGCTCATAAGCGAAGGCGTGTAAGAGGTGGTCTGCAGCAGGGGCCCTCCCGACCTATCGTTTATGAAAACGAACAAGCAGCTGAGTGGAAAGAAAAGGTGCCAAACATTGAAGTCACTCGAAAAACAAGTCGTGTTTTGGAAAAATCTGTCGAGGAAGATTGGGTTGATGATTCGCTGGATTATTTCGGACTAATTGATTTGAGCCATGTTGTGATCGTACAAAGTTATCAAGATGACAACGACGACAGCCTTTTACAAGAACTACGACCTCGTTATGTGATTATGTATGACCCTAATGCTCAATTTGTGCGCCAGGTTGAAATTTACCGAGCTACACAAGAGAAGACGCCAGAATTGAAAATATATTTTCTTCTCTATACTGACTCAGTCGAAGAACAAATGTATTTGGCTGCATTGCGACGTGAAAAAGATTCATTTGAGCGATTAATACGGGAGAAAGCAACAATGGCGATACCTTTAACTGTGGATGGAACCCCAGCCGAGGATGCTGATCAACGCATGGTTCGCATGCTGAGCACTCGCGTAGCGGGAGGTCAACGAGCCTTGCCATCAGTTCGACCACCAAGTGTTGTGGTGGATATGAGAGAATTTCGCTCAAGCTTGCCTTCGCTTTTGCATGCAGCTGGTCTTCAGGTTATTCCATGCACACTTCAGGTGGGCGACTACGTGATTTCCTCTGAGATGTGTGTGGAGCGCAAGAGCCTCATGGATCTGGTTCAAAGCCTCACCTCGGGCCGATTGTATACGCAATGCGAATCAATGTCTATGCATTATCCGTATCCTATATTATTGATTGAATTCGACCATGAACGTGCATTTACATTTCAAGGAATGGGTGAAACAAACCCTACTGGTTCTGCTCGGCCTATCACTTCGCGAACATCCTCTCTTGACTTGGATTTGCAATCCAAACTAGCATTATTAACATTATCATTTCCTCGTTTGCGACTGATATGGTCTTCTTCGCCCTACGCCAGCGTAGAAATCTTGTCTGATCTCAAACAGAATTATGACGAGCCAGACCCTGCACATGCTGCCGCTATTGGCTTAGATGATCTGTCAGAACGTCACAGTCAAGAAATGGCTATTCATGCCACATCCATGGAAATGCTTCGTGCTATGCCGGGAGTCACCGTAAAAAACTCCGCCTACATTGCGCGAAAAATCCCGCATATTCATTCGTTAAGTGACGCGTCAGTGACAGAGCTGCAAGGTCTGATCGGATCCGAGCCTGGCCGAAAGTTGCATGATTTTCTTCACCGGCGTTTCATCGCATCTTAATTAAAATTTTGCCCATTTCCTGTAAATTACACATGTAGATCGACTGCACTGCGTACCGCCCTTGTGTGTATTTCACGAGTCACATTACATTGAAGCATGTCCGGTTTACTCGGTAAAGTTGTTAGAATTGATTCCGAGGGCGCTGCCCCATCCCTAGCCTCATTACCAGAAGTTGCATCTCAGGTCGCTTCGCAATGGAAAACTAGTAGGGCATCTACTGTCAAACCAGGAGAATGCCGCTTGCTGTTTCCCGCGCAATCTCATCCCATTGCAGGAGTGGCGTCGGGAGAACAACCACGAGCTCCACAAACAGGCCCTGACTCGTTGCCTCCTAAGAACGTTTTTCTTCGAAATGAACGCCTAGAATGGACTCGACTGGCTGCAGCGAAGGGTGTGCGTGCCCTGCGCGAGTTGGGAAAAATAAACGGTGAGAAGCAAGTAATCGAAGTGGACTCTTTCTCAAGCTCACACGCCGCCGCGGTTGGAGCCATTCTGGGACTCTGGAATGTAAACCACTTCAAAACACGGGGTCCAATGCCTGGCTGGGATTTGCCACTCGATAAACAAGGCGGTCGGCATATCAGTATTGCTCCGATGAAAGGCCTTGCCTCTCAAGACGAGAAAAAATCTTTGCGCGACGAAGACGATGATCTTTGCAGCACCGGGACCCCATTAAGCTGGTACACAGGTGAAGTGTATGCTCATGCTCAAAACTGGTCCCGAGAACTTCAAGAGGTACCGGCCAATCTCATGTCTCCAACTATTTTCTCTGAGCGCGTCGTAAATGCTTTCAAGAATGTTCCACACACTCAGGTCGTGATCAGGGATGCGAAATGGGCGCGTGAGCAAAACATGAACTTGTTCCTGTCTGTGGCTCAAGGATCGGAGCAGCCCTGTAAGTTTGTTGAAATCCATTATCACGGTGCACCCGAGCATCACTCCGCCCCGCTTGCTCTTGTTGGCAAAGGTATTACGTTTGACACAGGCGGGATCAGTTTGAAGCCTAGTGCTGGCATGGACCTTATGCGTGCCGATATGGGTGGTGCAGCTGCTGTGGTTGCCTCAACGCTAGCTATAGCCCAACTGGGTCTTCCTATTAATGTTGTGACAGTGGCTCCTTTAACTGAAAACATGCCAAGTGGGCGTGCTACTAAGCCTGGTGATATTTTCCAAGCACGAAATGGCCTTACGGTTCAGGTCGACAACACGGATGCTGAAGGTCGACTTGTCTTGGCAGATGCGCTTTCGTATGTATCTGAAACGTTCTCGCCCCACACCGTTATTGACGTGGCTACTTTGACTGGAGCCTGTGTCATGGCTTTGGGCGATGTGTACTCTGGCGTATTTACGGAGAGCGATTCGTTATGGCATCAGCTCAAAACCGCTTCTGAGGCTGAACATGATTTGTGTTGGCGCATGCCACTCACTGATATGTACCTGCCACAAATTTCCAAATTGAATGCAGATTTAGTCAATACGGGCGGGCGTCCCGCAGGAGCATGTACTGCAGCCATCTTCTTGAAGCAATTCGTTCATGGCCTGGAAGATCGAACCAAAGGAGAAGAGCAATGCGTGCAATATGCGCACATCGACATTGCCGGTTCTATGGAAGCCGCTTCGAACACACTGAATGACTATCAAGCGAAAGGTCTAACTGGTCGCCCCGTTCGAGCACTTGTAGAGTTTGCGCGTCGTTTGGCCTACACTTCGTAGTATTCCCCAACCTTTGACTTAGGGTTGTAGATGGTGGATATCAGCTGAAATGCTCTTACCATCAAGCAACAGCTCAGACATCACCTTGCCGGTACCAAGGCTATTGCTGATACCCCATACCGCGTGACCAGCAGCAACATAAATGCCGTTCTCGGCAGAACCGCCCAAAATGGGGGCGGCAGTGCGAGGAGAAATGGGCAAGTAACATGCCTGCTCAGCAAGGAGTTCGGCATCATTTTTCACGTCCAAATACTCTGGACTCAAAACACCAGCTTGAATCTGGAGTTCGGCTGTACGTTTGGGATCAAATGTCACGTCATCAGCAAGTTCAGGGATCGGGACATCGTCTGAACCACCAGACACGTAAGCAACGCCTTTAGGACGGATGTAGAACTCAGGCGCTCCCGCAGAGTTACCATAGCGCATTTCAGAGAAGAAACAGTCTGGAGAAAGTTGGTGTCCTTTCGCAGCTTGAATCTTGATGCTGTGCGCACGACTGCCCTCAATCATCGATGCTGAACGCAAGTACGCAGGCATGGTAGATGGCGTAAACCACGTTTGCAAAAGCTTACCAGTCCAGGGACCAGCAGCTACAACAACATCGGTGGCTGGGAGCACTTGTTCCTCACCGTTTACCTGGATCTTCACGCCTTTAACCCTACTGCTCTCATTCAAATCCAACCCAATAGCCTTGGTCTGCAGGCGGATCTCCACACCAGCTTCTTTGGCTTTGTTTGCAAGGAACTGAGTTAACTCTCCCGGGGTCACTTGCGCCGTCGATCCGCCCCCACCGATAGGACTAGATGAGATGAAAACTTGCTGATTGAGCCAGTCGATTTTGGGACGCGAACGTGCTTTGCGAGAAGTGTCCAGACTCAATTGATGCGTCTCGACCTCTCGGTAGCCCCAAAGTTCGGCACCGTTCTCTTTCTTCGCCAACTCGTGATGGAGCTCATAGCTCAAAGAGGCTAGGCTGGCTGTTGATGTGCCATGCCAGTCAAGGGCCAAGAAACCACCAGCTTTTCCGGACGCTCCTGGAGCCAGGTCCTTGCTTGACTCCAAGACTGTCACCTTCGGACAGTCTGATCGCAGGCTCGTATAATAAGCAATGCTTATACCGATGATACCACCTCCGACGATAACAATGTGACGTTCAGCTTCAGCCATAGTGCCAACAGATAGATGAAGTAGAGCAGAGCGAGTCACCGCTACTTGGTACAAATACCACAACCACGTGCACAAAGGCTTCTCGCGTGGGATTTGATTTAATAAAAAAAATGATCTAAGATTTCTATATTTAAGATATAAAAAATTTTGGTAGAACTGGGATTCGAACCCAGGATAAGTAGGGATCACCAGCGATCGCCGCTGAAGGAATTCAAAGTAACTTGAATCTACCGCCTTAGACCACTCGGCCATCCTACCCAATCGTTGATTGTCTGCTTGAAGATAGCAAATATGATACGTAAAATTGGTATATCTCAGCAATTCTAATGCTGCGACTTTGTTGCACAGTTTATACGACATACTTCAAATCCCCTACGAAATTGCAATGAAGCCCAAGAAAGTAGAGAGTCCCATTATACCAACGAAATCTTGCTCAGCTCCGACTCAAGATGGCGAGAATCTGATTGTTTTCTGTCAACAATTCGTAGACCGAATTTTTATTAGTGTGTCTCAGAAGGGGAAAATTGGGTACTTGGTATGTGCTATCTGACTGACGTACAGGTACAAGCCAATGTTCTTTCTCATTTGAAATCTGCAGATTGTCCCGTCAATGTTGACGAAGAACCACTTAGCGAGGAACCTTGCGAGGCAAACGTCGAATTAGTTCCATTATTTGGAGCTCCTCCTGTGGGCATGGAGGATCTTTATGCACTTTACGCGAAGCACTTAGCGCTTGGAGTTAGTATGGATGTGCGCGAATCGAACACGGCGTCTCCAAATGATATGAGGTCCATGGTCTTCGCATTAGCCTTAGATCGGATCACTCCCGCAAATGAAGAGCTTAATTTCGATTCTGAACGAAATCGGTTGAATCAAGTAAGGCTCATGCTGCAACAATGCCGAGTCTGGTGAGACGAGTGTTATGACAATGCTTTTAGGCTTATCATAACACAAGAGTCGTCATGCAGGTGAACTATCAATCTCCACAATCCATCTGAATTTTTCTACAATTCCTATAAATTTGCCTGACTCTCAACACAGTTGGTAAGGCCATAGAAAGAACCAGTAACTGTCAGACCCTGACGTTGTTTTAATAGTAAGTGAAGCAGGATCAAAGACAGAATATGGTTGATACCGTATTTTCTGAGCGTGAGGAACAACCAAGTGCGTTTTCTGAATCCCTCAGCGACGAATGCAATAAGCTTCAGACCACCGAGGCAAATCAATCTGTTGTGCCTTCCTCAAAGAAAAGGAAAAGGAAACAATTTGCAACCAAAACAACATTTGACGAGCATGGTACTGCGCATACCACACCACTTTCCTCTCAAGAATCCAGTGATTCGAATCTAAAGTACATCGTATTTGTGGGCAACATGTCATATGATGTCGCAGCCGATGAATTAGCGAAACATATGGAAGAAACTTGTGGCGAAAAACCCAAAGTCCGCTTGCTCACCAAAAAAGCAGATCCTGCCTTGCATGAAAAGCTGTCAAATTCGAAAAAAAAATCCATTGCGAAAGGGAAAGCCAGGGATCCATCGGCACCTGTTTCAAGAGGTTGTGCGTTTGTTGAGTTTACAAATGCCAACTCATTGCAGAAAGCATTGCGATTCCACCATACTATGTTTCGAGGTCGACAAATCAATGTCGAACTCACTGCCGGTGGTGGCGGCAAGAGCGAACGCCGCACAGAAAAAATCAAGGCAAAGAATGCAGGGCTTGACAAAGAGCGTCGCAAACTGTTTGAGAAATATGTTAAACCAGGTGCGGAGGCACACAAACAAAAACAGCTAAAGGGGCAAGATGGCCAGCGCGCATCTACCTCAGCTGAAAACTCAGATCGATCTACCTCGAGCAAATTCAAGTATGCTAGCGGTGCTAATGCTGTACGATTGGGATAAATAGTGCGCGCCCGGGTCTACATTAAATGTCACTCATACACATCTAATTATGCTGCAAAATCTAAATTACACTAATACTTGATCGTTCGGTCGCGAATGAGGTAGCCAAAGCGTTGGAAGTGGTCCGGCTAATGCAGGTTGCTCATACGCGTCGTGACTTACACTACGAAGTTCAGGGAGCTCTTGACGGTATTCAGTCGGCCACTGTTCCTCTTGTGCAATGGGTATATTGTCACATGTCCGATTTCGATATCTTTGACGTTGCTCCTGCAGCTCATCCTCGGCAGAATAAACATCATAGAGATTGACAAACGATGTATGAGGGAGAAACGTTTTTCCAACATTTCCCGCAAACCATATTGTATAACAAACAAGTGGCACAATCACCAAACTGTTGAATACTTGCTTGCGCACAGAGAAGAGAGAGAGCTGGAAAGCCTGGAAGAGAACAAGAGCCCAAATGCATCGCCTAACTGCAAGAGGCCATGCATGTCCATGCGAGTCATAGGGTTTGTCCACAACATTTAAGAGCTGGTATTTGACAACAACGTAAGCAACACCAAAATACAATGCACCAAAGATTGTGATAAGCGGACTCACAATCCCATAAAGCACGCTTAATGTAAATACCAAAAGTGCTTGCGGATACAACGTCCCAATATTGATTGTTGGTGCCTGAAGCATTGCTGCACGTCGTCGAGGTGTACAAACAGTACATAAGCGCTGAACTTGACGAATGAAAATGTTTGGCAGCAAAACAAGCTGGAATGGCTGGATTGCAAGTCCTTGAAATATAACATATGAGAGCGAAAAGTTGCGCGCGACAGGTAAAGACTGAGCCAGTTTATCAATCATATGCATAGGACTTTCCGACAATTCTTTAAGCATATCCCGTGCACTTGTAAAAAGAAAGACAAATACAACTGAAAACAGCAAGTAAAGATAGTACATGTTTAGAACATTGTGCTCAATATGAGAGTGTGCGCGGGCCCGTTGGAACCATGATGAATATACCATAGCGATTGGCACAAGTGCGTTAATGGAAATTAGCAACAATGTTGGGAGAGAGTTCTGTACAAAGGCACGGAGTCGAGCATTTTCATCAAGAAGATCTCCGAGCCAAGGAAGATATGTCTTTATACCATTCATGTTTACCAATGTGGCTAGCATCAAGTCCAGTGAAAGCGTGAATGTAAGGACGATAGCCATCATTACTCTCATGATCCACTGTCTGATCCTTCGGTCCCATACAGCTGTCTCTTGATGCTCCCAAATAAGATCACGCGGCTCCATTGCAGGTTCAGTCAACATACATCCAGGCGTGGGATGATATACGACTTGACTCGCAATCTGTGCACTCCAGATGTTCCGAAACGTCACAAAAGCAGTGTGCCCATGAGGAAAGTCCGACTCTTTAAGGTGACGGACTGCCATATCCAATGAAGCGAACTCGTAGGAGGCCTGGTCGATTGCATCCACGCATTTTCCCATACACTGGAGCTGTGAAACAAAAGTTCTCGGTCGACGAAGAGTTGTTTGGACATGCGATCCAACAATAGGAGCGTCTCCAGGACTCGGCGGTTCCAGCATTGCCAAGGTCTGCTCCTCGATAGTTTTCGGGTCAAAGTTTCTTACAGAAACATCATGTCCAATCCAATTATACCACAATCGCTCGAGTCGGAACAATTTTTTGGCGCGTTCTTCCAGCAACTTGTCAAGTGCCTGAGTACATTTGAGGACTGTCACACGCTCAACATCCAGCCGGAGGTGGCAAAAATACGACATCAGAGCTTCCATGTCAGACAGATGCTCAGGAAGCTTGTGAACCTGTACAGTACGAGACATCTCTGTTCGCCGTGATGAAGAATAGTATCCTTGGCGGAATGAGATGAAAACTTTATAAGTACGCCACAATATCAGCATAGCGATTATAGAATACACAAATGTGCTTACCAACTGTGTATTTTCGTACAGAGTATCACGGGTGACAATGGTAGGCGGTGCCAATATGGGTAATGGCTCTTTAGGCTTTCTCAGATGACGCAATATGTCAACAGTATCACCAAGTGATTCTCCAGGTTTCACCCCATCAATCCATCCGTTCGAGTAATAGTGAACTGGCATAAGCACAAAAATCGCCCAGAGGCTGGTAAGGGTGAAGTATGTAAAGCCCATCTTCAAAAAGAGAAGAGCTGTCACAGCATCCAGCCCAATTGTGTGCGCAACACTGTGATCTGAGTATAATAGAACTGGTAAAATCCAGCCAAACATGCTGTTTCGCATACGATCATAGGGCAAAGCTGAACCTTGGATGTGGTGACGAGCAAGATACACTGAGGGATAGTGTCGTTTCCAAATCCCAAAGACCAATATGGCGACAAAACCGATTGCGAAAGATAGAACGACCTGTTGTTGAAGCCAAGGACCATCAAAAGTCTTTCCGCGAGGACCTGGTCTTTCCGGAAGAGATTCATTCATATCCATGAGAACGTCCCATGGCGCATACGAAAACGTCATTCCTGGATTCTACGGCACGGGATCGCTGGTCTAAACGTCCCAAGAGAGGTTCCACAATTTGCACCGATTCGTGTTAGTCAGCATTGAGCAATATCTGCGTTGGCTTGTGGAAAATCGGATCCTCAGCAAACGACCATGGACGAAGACGAAAAAGTAGCGAGGCCTGAGCCTCGGCCGGGCGATTCTGATGAAGAAGAAGACATGCCAGATTATCGTGTTCTTTCAGCTCTTTCGAAGAAGCATTTATCTGCAGGAAGCGCTTCTGTGGATGCACCTGCACCATCTATTCCTAAGCGTGGTGAGAAAGATTTCGAGCCCACAGGATTTGGCGGTCAAGTTAAAGCTCTGGACGAAAGCCGAAATGCACTCTTCACAACGATTTCGCTCCCTAGAGCGCACTCTAGGTAAGCATATATTGCTAACATCTAGCAAAACACTGTCTGCTGCGACCTGGGATCCCCAATTCCAGCGTGCTTTCGTACATGTACAGCGAGGTCAATCATGTGTCCATGTCGGTCTATCTGAGCGAAGAAAACTTGAGAACGGTCAATCTATGACATTTCTGGAGCTTTTTCCTGAGGAAGCTGTATACCTTATTGAGCGTGGCGCTTTAGACTGTCGGTGGACTCAAACACCAGGTTGCATCCCATCTCCTGACTCTTTCTCTACTTGTATACCCATCTCTGTTTCACAGGCGTATTCTCACTTGTTAGGAACAGATTCATCGAACCTAGCGCGATATCAGGTATGTTTCAAACGGGGCTCACTCCAAGATCTATGCCTATCTCAAACGCCTTGGATACATTGTACAACGTGCATCGGAGGTCGATCGTCTTCGTGCGTCTACATCAGCTTCCCTGGAACACAAACGGATTTTAATGCAGATCTTGTTCGGTTGGCGTAAGGCGTTATCTAGTTTTGCGAAGTGTCTTATTCAGGCTATCCGATGGTGTCTTCGTTCGATTTGTGGCAAGCCTCGAGGCTTGTTGGGTATCTCAGCGAATGACTCGTATGGTGAGTTGTTTTATCCGGTATTTGTTGAATTGATTAACGTACTAGGCACGATCTTTGAAAAATTGCAGATCGTGAGTACATCAGGGTTCAACTCCTGTGCGTCGTCATTGAATCCCCAAAACGTTCTTGATAATGGGTCACTCAAGCCTTTCTATTACGCCTGGCGTCCAGCCACACATTTTAAACGAACACATCCACCACCTCCGGAGTTCCGCATCTGTGTGCTTGAAACGCATAAGCATCCGATGCTGACTGTGCATGATTTCGACACTCTCTTCTCGCATGTGCCACTCTCGTGCCACGGAGATTTAAAACATGATGATAAGGAGCTCGAGCAAATTCGCGCACAAAATCGTCGAGCTTACGGAAAGCAACGAGTTCCGCGTGTTCGTAATAAAGAGCCGCACAGTTCTGTCAAGTTTCGGTTTGTCTTGGCGCGTCTTGCGTGGTTCCAAGGCATACTGCATAATTGTGCAGAAAAATTGGGTATTTCAATTCAAGGACATCAACGTGAACTGACAAATGTTTACATACCCCTCAAGGCTGGACGCCGGAGTGTAGTAGTGGCAATCGTCGACCATGGCACGACCTCTTTGCTGCGTTTTGGAGAAGCCCGATTTCTTGAATGGCCACTCGCGAGCCACAATCTTTAAACATATACGAGAAAAGAATTACGAGCTTGTGTTTCATAGCGGACCCATTTGACTGCACTGTAGTTACTGCGTTCAGTGATTTGTAAGTACCGCACTGCCAAACCAGAGGCCGTTAATGACGGCACTTCAAAGTCCACTTGAATGGGCGGTTTCTGCCACTGCATTCCAGCTTGAAACTTCCAAAATACATCCGCCAAGAACACTGACTCCGTCATACCTTGCACCTTCGGTATGCGCCATATTATTAAATGCTCATTCGAGTCCCATTTGGCTTTGCCCATTCGTACATTGCACGTCACGCTCGTGGCATGATGAGGCGTCGGAATGCGCACAATGACTGTTGATACCTTCATTTGTTGGTCCAAATTCGTGCGAAGAACGACTTGGTATTGCACAGTACTTGCATCCTTTCTCTCAAAAACCGCATAAATGCGTAAGGGTAAACGTACATTTTTCTTGGCACGGTAGCGCAATAACTCAAACTCACCATCCGGTGGGATGAAACGAAGGCATGGGTCCCCATTCGAACTTACAAATTGAATACAAGGATGGAAGACACAATCCGAGAGCTGCACGGACAATGGGATGTTGTGTATACTACTTTTTGGTGCCACGTTACTGTTCAGGCTCATAATACACTCAGGCATACCCGAAAGAAGAGCACGCATTTTGATAACACCGTCAACATCGGCTCTAACAACAGTTCCTTGGGAACTTATTGTAAGATGTATCATTTCTAGTACGTCCACAAAGCACTGGTTCTTCCGGTATTTGATATCAGGTTGGCGCCAACCAATTTCCGAGGGTAAATCCATGGTGGGTCGCCCGACATTTTGACGCGTCGGCACCATACCATGCAAGCTCTCGCTCACAACGTGCATCTTAAGTGCATTTATGTCACTGTTTTGGGGGAAACCAAAATCCATCATTTCATCCAAAACTTCATATATTAAAATAAAATTTTTCTTGACATTCTCTTCATTCAATTCCCCAATGTAAGAATTACACACGGAGATGAAACAAAACAAAAACTCATAGACCATTGTTGGATTTGTATTAGACATAACGGCTGCCACAATGCACAAGTCCAAATGTCGCACCCAGAGGAATGTCGTGCCACCAATAGTCATGATAGGCGTGCGCAGTTCAGGATTCTGGACCACATACACTCGAAATAAATCGACCACGCCTGCTCTCAAATCATCCCTGAATAGTCTTGATATAAGCGCATTTCCACTGGAATTGACCAGAAAGAGTGCCTGGTAATGTGAGTATCTTCAACGTACCGAAAGCATCGACAGGCGCGCGTGGGCGTGTATGTAATTATCTAGTGTAAGATGCCAAGCATTCGTTTGTCTAATGACGTTTGCGGGCTTAGCGCCTCGATCAAGGCGTTTAAAGTCCTTAGTAAGCCAACTAATGAAGCCCACCACACTTGTTGCATCCCAAGCACCATACAGCTTTCTTTGGACTACTGGTCTGCATGGGACGAAAACGTAAGACGACCTCCCAACTGCCGGCCCGTCGACCTCAAACAAGGGGCTGGTCGCTTTGCATTGTTTCTTCTGCTGTAGTAGTGGCAGGATTTTTGATTGTCCTCCTTCGCGAATTATGGGTTTCATTTCTTTTACTGCACCCGCATGTCCCTGTTGATATACCTAGTCCTGTTTCACACAGATATCGTCCACTCACTGTGCCTTTTGAACTACCGCCCATTCGGAATTTCCCAAAGCATCCTGTCCAAGAAGTCGATTCCGAAAAGCTAAATGCTGTTACTGAAGCTTTCGAAAAATCGTGGTCAGCTTATCAACGAAATGCATGGGGAAAAGACGAATATCATCCCTTGTCCAAGTCTGGATCCAATCTTCTTTTGCGAGATGATAGCCCAATTGGATATACAATCGTCGATGCGCTCGACTCGTTGATTATTATGGGACTGAATGACCAGTACATTGAGGCACGCAACTGGATTCGTGATGTGCTTAGCTGGGACATCGATGGTCGACTTAATGTATTCGAAACTACAATCCGTATTATGGGAGGTTTACTTTCTGCTTCATCACTTATTTTAGATCCACCAGGCAACATGCTTTCTCCGTCTTTGGAAGATTCAGAACTCTTCCTTCGTCGTGCCAAAGAGCTCGCTGACCGTCTTCTACCCGCCTTTGATACACCAACCGGTATACCCAAGCGTGAAATCAACTTACTCACTGGTGAATCATTTTTCGATACTGATAATGGTAATTCTAGTAGCCTCGCCGAAGCTACCACCGTTCAACTTGAGTTCAAGTACCTCGCTCAGCGGACACGCAATTACACTTATTGGGAGATTGCAGAAAGGCCGATGAGAGTCGCCCGCAGGGCTACAGAGGCTTCAGGTCTCGGAATTTTGCCAATCTTCTTGGATCCAGTCCGTGGCAGGTTTTACTTGTCGGAATTTCGCTTAGGATCACGCGGCGATTCGTACTACGAGTACTTGGTGAAGCAGTATCTTCTGACAAATCGTACAGAACAGGTGTTTCGAGACATGTACGAGTTTGCATTCGATGATATAAAATCAAAAATGCTTATGAGCAACCCCGGGGTATCTCCTCCCCTGGTGCATACGTTAGAAATTTATCCAAACAAATTATCAGGAATGAGTCCAAGTTGGGCCGCCCGCACCAAGCAAGACCATCTTGTCTGTTTCTTAGGCGGTACCATGTTATTAAGTGCAACAGAATTCGAAAACGGTACACTCTATCCTCCGAAAGAGTCATACAGTCCCACGGAAGCTGCGTATGAAGACTGGCGTGTTGGCCATGAACTCATCCGTTCATGCATGAATACGTATACTGAATCAGCAACAGGACTTGGTGCTGAAATTGTATTTTTCAAAGCGGATCATTCCACTGCTGCGAGCGGAAGACCGTGGAACATCAAGCGGTGAGTTATTACGCATACTTGTACCTCTGCTACCAGCAGAAAACTGACATATGAAAACTGACAGACAACGCAATCCCGGTATGGCTCCTACGATTGACTCGCGTAATATTCTACGGCCCGAGACCGTCGAGTCTTTATATATTGCGTTTCAACTTACCGGCGACCGTATATATCGCGAATGGGGTTGGCAAATCTTTCAAAGCTTTCAACGATGGTGTCAAGTTGACAATGGTGACGGGGGTTATGCAGGGATCGATGATGTTGACAATGTTGATCATAAACAGATTGATCGCATGGAGACGTATGTGTCCACTCGGCATTACTCACAACCTTCAGCTTTTGGCTTTCCGAGACTCTCAAGTACCTATATTTGCTTTTTGCCCGGCGTAACCAACTTGCATTCCATGATTGGGTCTTCAACACGGAGGCACACCCACTACCTGTGTTCGAACCCTCCTTCTCAACCAATGTATAGTTTAGTCAGCCTGTTCAAATTAGCTACCGGTCCGTTATGGACAAAGCTGAGTCGTCTATATAAAATAAATTTACAGCATTGTGGGGGGCAACAATCATGCTTGATGGTGCTGTGTCTCGTGATGACACTCGCCTAAGCATCGACTCCGTGCACATTCCAGATGGAACGGAATCTTCTGCTGAGCCTACCATGAGCTCTGCTAACGATTTACTCCAATTCTCCTCTTTGTGTGATCTTCAAGAAAGTGTACTTCGTCTGCAGCACGACTTGGAGATCGCTCGACCAACGCAACCGTTGAGTGGTCGGATCATCCAGGTAGTTTACTCGCTTCCATTCACTTTTACATCAGTTCAAAAGCGCGAATATTTAAAGCGGAAAGCGGAGGCCGATGCTGCTACAGATCTTGTAGCAAAATTGGCAGCCGCGGCAAGAGCTCGAAGGGCTGAGCGTGAAGAGCAGGAACGATTGGAAAATGCAGCTATGGAAATGCAGAATTCTCTGCAAATACAACAAATCGAGCAGGTAAGAAAAACTCGCTCGAATAGCTTTGTTTCTGATCGACAGCGCCGATCAAGCAATCCTGGTCTAGCAGCAATGCGGAATCCTTTCTTGGACAACGCTGATATGGAGACTAAACTATGGGAAAATCAGGAAAGATCGCGCAGAATTGCAGGCCGACGTGCTTGGATGCTCACTGACTTTGTGGATGACGATGTGTCGGAGGATGACCGCTTTTCTTCCGTAAGTTCCCAGAATCGTGGTGCGAGTTCGTCTAGCTTCGAACAAGATATGCCTATTTGGGTACCGCGCTGCACAGGAATTAGTGAACAATCTAGTCCTGCATCTCTGGAGCCGGAACCAGAACAGACATCTCGTCCTCCTTGGGTTTTGGGGCTTACTCGAGGTCATTCAGCTCTCAACAGTGGTATATACAGCTTGTGTTCTAGTTACAAGCAAACATATATCGGTGCACCGATACATTTTCATGATACGTACCAGTATGAAATCGACACTCGTACAGAAATGTACGAGACAACACCCACTGAACGCGCTGAGATCGAACAAGTGCTGGCATCGCTAGAAGATCGCAATAATTGGAAATTTCATGATGGTGGTCTAGAAATGCGTCCATCTGCTTTGAAAGATATCAGCGAACACGAGGCAGGTATCAAGTATGTTCCTATCTGGTTGGACCACCGAGCGGCTCACTCGCATTATGAGGCGTACTGCAAAGCGAGTAAGTTCATATTCATTCGACTGACATAAGCTTTATGGCCACTCTTCCATTACATGATGTGGCGGGACGACGAAGACCGAAGTATGTGGGATCAATACAGTTGGCTTTCGTATGTCAAAGTAAATCAAATGTTCGCTGAGCGTGTTGTGGCAGAGCACAAACCCGGTGACATTATTTGGGTGCATGATTACCATCTTTTGCTTGTACCCCTGCTTGTACGTCGTATGGTTCCAGATGCACATATTGGGCTTTTTGTGCACTCTTCCTTCCCAAGCAGCGAACTATTTCGATGTCTGCCTCAGCGTAATCATATTTTAGAGGGTATGTTGGGTGCAGATTTGATTTGTTTCCAGAATCAGTCCTACGCTCGACACTTCTTATCGTGCTGTGTTAGGATTTGTGGCCTGGAAGTCCAGGGCCGTTGTGTCGAATTATCCAATGGACGTGTGACAAAGGTGTCGCACAACATCATCGGCATTGATGTTGAGCGTGTTCGCTATGAAGCCACCGCACCTGGAATTGAGCTACGCATGCATCAACTAAGAAATTTGTACAAAGACAAACGTATCATTGTGGGCTGTGACAAATTGGACGTGGTACGGGGGGTAATTCAGAAGTTGCTTGCTTTTTATGATCTTTTATTGCATTACCCTCAATGGAGAGAGAATGTGGTATTAATCCAAATTACAATTCCTGCCATGCATAGCTCCTTGAAACTCGAGCGTCAAGTATCAGAGCTCGTCAGTCAAATCAATGGTGACTTTGGGTCGCTCAGTTTTACACCTGTGCAACATTACCACCAAGTTATCGAGCGGGAGGAATACTATGCTTTGCTTTCGGTTGCTGATCTCGCGCTTGTTACATCGGTCCGTGATGGTATGAATACGATGTCTATGGAGTATGTGGTTTGCCAAAAAGAACACCGACACAGTCCACTGATTTTAAGTGAGTTTACAGGCACAGCAGGACATCTCCCTGCCGCCATCCACATCAATCCCTGGGATATTGGCGGTGTAGCTGCCGCCATTCATCACAGTTTATGTATAAGTGATCAGGAGCGCTTTGAACGAAACATCCAGTGTCATGATCAAGTGGTTTCGCAAACATCACGCACATGGGCATTATCCCTCGTTCAGCAGATGCTGATTCGATTACGGCATCGTTATTCGGCACATTCGACCCCCATTTTGGATACAAACCTCTTGGTCCAACATTTTAGAAGTGCTCGAAAACGTTTGTTCTTGCTGGATTATGATGGCACGTTGACTCCTATTGTCAAGGATCCTGCAGCCGCTGTTCCGTCACAGCGTCTGTTAGATGCAATGCATGCTTTGACAAACGATACCCGGAATATCGTGTACATTATTTCTGGACGTGACGAAGCCTTTTTGTCTAAACATTTCAGTCAGTTTCCAGCGTTGGGTTTGTCCGCTGAGCATGGAAGCTATTTCAAAGAGCACGGTATTGGCAGCACGTGGCAGAACCTGTCAGCAGAGCTTGACATGTCTTGGAAGGGAGATGTTTTAAATGTGTTCCGCTACTTCACTGATCGGACTCTTGGCAGTAACATCGAAGAGAAAAAAAGCAGCATCGTTTGGCACTACCGAAATGCAGATCCAGACTTCGGCTCTTTTCAAGCTAAAGAGTGCCAGTCTTTGTTGGACAATATACTCTCTCAAAATGATTTGCAGGTTGAAGTTGTGGTTGGCAAGAAGAATGTGGAAGTCCGTCCACTGGCAATCAACAAAGGCGAAATAGTCCACCGGATTTTGTATTCAAACCCTGACACAGACTTTGTTTTCTGTGCGGGTGACGACAAAACGGATGAGGACATGTTCAGATTTCTGTCCAACCTTGCAAATGACACCTCCGAGAAAGAGCCTTCATCACCTACCGGTGGTATGAACACCATGATGATCATGCCTCCTGCACCTCTGAGTCGGTCTTCATATGTTAATGCCACTTCACTGAGCCTCAAACTCAAGCGCGACCAAGTTTTCACCTGCACTGTTGGCCCCAATTCAAAGCGGACAAGAGCCGATTGGCATGTTGGCGACGTTCACGGCGTGATTGACTCTCTTTTGGGAATGGTTGGAACTTCTCGCGATGCAACATCAAATACATAAATAGACATATCTTCATCTCGCGGGTTTATGCTATTTAAACATTTACATTGGATTCATCATCATCGTCATCATCGTATATGAATTGTTGAACAACGACACTCCGTTTGGGCATCCTCTTCATAGGCGGGCATGCAACATTTCCAAATGCATCTAATGCAAATGGCGTCGGAGTCAGGCAACTCGCTATCGGCTTTTTGTTCGCAGCATCTTTTTCAAGAGTTGGGCTAACTATCAGCCGCTTGTCCCAGCGGACATTTTTGCCAGGTGGAGTTGAGTATTCGCCATCATCACCAGCTCCTAACGCATGTGATATCGGTTGACCATACTCATTTGTTTCAGGAATGTTGGGGCGAAATTGCTCGCGTGCTCGTTGTCCGCATCCTATCACAAACCGCTGTGACGGGCTGGCTGGTCGTTGTCCTGGAATCCGTAGTGGACGTGTTTCGATTTGTACAGTATGAGATTCGTTTTGTTTGGTATGCCTGGACGTCAATCTAGCTAATTCCATTGACGATAGAGATGGGTGTACTGGCTTCAGTACACGTCTTGGCCTCTGCGATAAGCTTACGTGTTCGATTTGACTAGGTTTTTGGGCATTGGAAGCTGCCCAGGTGTTTTCCACTTTTGTGGTTGTGCCGGCCAAAGTTCGACGGCTGGTCGACCGCAGTATCTTGCCCTTAGGAAGTTGATGTATTGGGACGGATGCTTGGGCAACTGCTTCAACATTTTCGGCATTTGGAGGTTTCACTGTTTCGGCACATGAGGTACGCAAGCCTGAATGCTTCTTTTCAGGGCTATCCCACACACGTGTAGCCGGTGCATGATTGACGTAGTTGACTGGGCGGATGAGCCGTGTAAGTCGATTAGGGGAAGGTTTCAAAATTTGCTGACTCGTTTTGAGTTCGGGCTTCGTAGTTTCGGGGGGTTTTTCTGGCAAACCACTTCCATTATTTAGCCTGCTTTCCGAGGAGCGCATGTGATCAACGGAGGCTCTGCCAAGAGGTATGGTAGGAGGATTTACCTTAACACGTTTCGCTGGAGAAATTGAGGCTGGAACGAAACCAGGTACGCGCCTTGGCGGTGGATGCGGGGATGTAGCAAGATGGCGCTCGTTATAACGCTTATCTGAAGACAGACGACTGCGCGCTGGCGATTTATTCTGATCCAAGTACAACGGTGTCACGTTAGAAGGCTTGCATGCATGGATAGACCCTTTATATGAAGGAGAAGAAAAGATATCGTTCCCAGAAGAAGAAAAAAGAATGGAAGAACATTTCGAAAATTTGCCAGGCGATGAATGCGATTCTGCTTTGACAGGGGATGAGGGTTTGGAAATTGACCGCTCAAATCTAGCGGTGGCCCAGTCGTTTAAAGCTGACTGCACTGGTGTCAAATTAGCCCGAACAGGCATAGATGAAAGATTTGTAGAAGCACGAAGCGGTGTTGATCGAGCTTTTTGAACAGGAGGCGAGGAAGTCTTCAGAACGTCAAGATTTGTTGTTGGACTCACATTGGAAACATCACCAAGCACATGTCTCATCAAGTTTCGACGATCATTGAGTTCTCCGAGAGGAGAGCTTGCGCGTGCCAGTCCTGGCGAATCTATATTGTGGTTAATACTCGGAGTGTCTTGTTCACAAAAACCATTCTTGTTAAGGTCATGCGTAGCTCGGCGCTCAGCGCTCGTGGGTGTGCCGAAAAAAATACGTGAGGATTCAATATTTGATTGAAATACAGGTGCCGCTGGCGGAAGACTTTCGAAGAATGATTGATGCTTGCCAGCCATACGAATTGGGCGCTCGCTCTGCGTGCATCGTATGTCTTTCAACTTTCCAGTCCGATTAGATTGGGGTGGTGGGGTTCTCATATAAGGAGCCTGACACATATCCATATCAGGACGACCTAATGGTGCATTTAAATCCATTGGTGAACCTGAAGTCACGGTAACAAATAGATTCGGCCAAATATGCTTGAACTCCTTTGTCGGGGATCCACTACACCTAGAGTCGAGGACCGAGCAACACAGCTACACAACAACAAACTAAACGCGCCACGAGCGGCGTTCAACGTCACGTGATCAAAACTTTTGGCGCGCTGTGCTAGCATGTTGCTGACGTTGACGTCGAAGGACGGTGGATGGAACGAAGACCGTGTTCTCTTTGCGGAAATCTCGCATTTGAGGTTGCGATTCGATGATCGCAACAGGTTCAGCACCTTCTGTTCCTTGCGATTTCAAGTTCTTAAAAGCCTCGTTTTCAAACGGGATTTCTTCTTGTTCATGAGCTTTCAATGAAAGAGGCGAATATTTTATTGGCGAAGAGGCCATTTCAGTAGAGGAAGGCATGGAAGAAGACATCATCTTTGATCTCGGTCTTTGAGGTGGTGGGGGGCCTGTCGGCATGATAATGTCATCGTCTGAGCCCTCCTCATCTAGCTGTGGTGGCTGCTCAAGTAAGTCATGGGGTAACTGAGATCTTTGCGGTTTTTCATCGCGAGCATTCGGAGAATGTGCTACATGTAAGGCTTCTGTTGGCAAACGTACCCCGCTCTTTATACGGCAGACCGGGTGGTGGAGACCCATAGGGATTGAACACGGGGTCATAATATACACTACGTGTGATGTCGGCCCCTTTCGGAATCTGGAAATGAGACTTATTATTCGCGTACCCTTGGATCAACTGACGTTCGAGTAGCCTTAAGTTTTCGAGTAGCTATCCCAGACGAGGTCCTCTTCGACATTACACGCAACGGCTTATGGTCCCAGTGGAGAGAATGATTCGCGTGACGCGCGGCATTTAGTTTAAACAGGACGAAGCTACCTGGGTTGAATAGTGGAGGCGTTCCCCATGTTGGCAGGCTAAGACACTTTCCAATTTGCCTCCCGGATGGCGACCGAGGCACCGTCTACTCTAGACTCGCCATTGAGTGCGCTTGTTCGTCTTGAACTTCTAAATGAAGAATTTAAAGGTTCAAGTAAAGAGGCAGCTTTGTACCTCCGAGACTTAGCTCGAACTTCTGTGGATGCTATAGAGCAACAACCTGCTCAACAACAGACCTCGGCATTATCGCTCCAGCATCAATTGTCAGAACTATGTACACGGAACACACCAACTTTTGTCCTTTCACAATCTGCATTCAATCAAATGCCTCTTTTAACAGCAAATTGTGATGAAAAGTTATCGAATTTATCGAATAACCTGTTATATCGCGTTCAGGAAGCAACCAAGCAGTTTGAACACAGCGCTGATGTGGCGTTGGCCTCAAGGAAAGCTATATTTTCCGTAAAGAATGTGATGCAAACTTCTGTGCATCAAATTTTTCGAATGCCCCAGCTCGTGAACATCCAAGTATCAAAAGCCAACTACGAAGAGGCGTTGCAGTTAGCGCGTCATTTTTTCCTAATTTTACCAGCGAAAGGTCCTAACACTGAAAATATAACGAAAGCTTTATTGGATGATATGTATTCTGCATTATACCGTGCTCAAATTCTTTTACTTCAAGCTCTTCGAGATCCGCATGCGAAGCAGCCGCAAGCACGAGCTTGGGCTTCTTATCTCTTCCGTGTTATCAGCCTTGCTCATGAACATTATCGCGATACAGAACTAGATCTGAGGAAAGCTGATATTTGCTTCATTTTCTTGCATTCCCGTTTCATGCGTATTCATGGTTGCTTTAAATCACGATCAGATTTACTCAATATTGTTGATACCTGGAAGGACGTGGTGCTAAATACTTGCTCTATGGCACTTTCTATTTTCGTGGACAATCAAATTGCTAAAATTTGCACTGTCGATACTAGCTCTGAGCAGCTGATTTCAATGTTTTGTTCGCATGCTGTCGAGTGCCTGTATGCTTTCCTTTCTCGGACTTTGCTCCACCAAACCCATACTCCATCAGGGAGCATACAAAGCTGGGAGGCCATGTCCCAACGCCTTGAAAACCTTTACTCAAAACTATGTTTTGTTTCTGAAAGTCTTGCAAGTGTTGGCGTCTATATGGATGTGTCGCTCATTCCTTATTCTCATGCTGCAGAGTCACAACTTGGTGCCTTCGATCATGCCGCTCTTTCGTTATGGACCGCTTCCCTGCGCTCCATTCATCTGGAAGAGTTGCGTGTAACTCCACCTGAGACAGACACGGAATGTTCTTTACCTCGAGCACTTGCTGAGCATCCTGTATGCGTAGGGATCGGCCGTCAAGTCGTAATGGCTTTAAACGTGCTCCGACACTTTGCGCCACTCCATATACAGCGACCTGCTGTGGATGCTATGGGTAAAAAATTTGCTCAGATCCTGTCCAACTTATCACCAGACGCACACCCATGCTTCATGAACGTTCTTGTGCCTTGGGCATCTTCCGCACTTACTCAAGGGGTATTTGACATGCCTGAACAGAGCTATTCATTACATGATTGTGACATATGGCGCCAAGCCTGTAAGAATGCTACGCATACTGCTCCAAGTCCAGCGTTACGATAGCGCTTGAGTACTCGTCATTGTTTCTGTACACGCCGACAAGTCCTTGACTGCGTTCATAAAGAGTGGACTAGTGTTATCAGCTCATTGAGCTTGCAGTGTAACATACCTTTAGAGATATGACGATAAATTGAAACCGATCACTGGCGTTCTGCCTTATATAATGACTTACGTTTGCAACATTTTGAGCATCAAGGGCAGCATCTACTTCATCCAGCACAAAGAAAGGCGCTGGCTGATACGTATGGATGGCGAATAGCAAAGCCAATGCTGCCATAGTTTTTTCGCCGCCTGAAAGTTGATCCATGTCGCGGAAACGTTTCATAGGGGGCATCGCATGGAAGCGGATTCCTGTCCGAAAAGGTTCCTGTCGTCAGCATATCCACAGAACGCACATCCGAATCTTCCAGTGTTAGATAGGCAACACCACCCATGGGAGCGGCTTTAGTTTTAGTGAGCTCTTTATAAACGCCGTCAATACGTTCGGCAATGTGATTGTATGCCTTCATAAACAAATCTGTGCGCTTCTTCTTTACAAGCTCAAATTCTTCACGCGCGTCCCGCACTTGTTCTCGGCAATCATCAATGTCGCGCTCACAGGCTTGGAGCTCTTTCTCTAGCGAATCGAGTCGCTCAGCTGTATTGGTACTGGGTGTCAGATTCTCCATTTCTTCACGTGCTGAATCAATCCGACGTTGAAGTTCTCTCTCTCTGCTTGAACCACGATCCATACGATCCGCGTCAGACAAACTGGAAAAGTCCACGGTGATATCGTATGAACGGCACGGCTGTACCACATCATCAGCCTCGGTTCCAAGTACTTGAACATTCTCTTCCAAGAGCACACTAGATAAGTCGCCAGATATCAGGGGCAAGTCCAATGCCTCTAGTCGGCATCGCCGATACATGTTAACTCGCTCTGCATCTAGTTGGGCAATTTCGTCGTTCCTCTCGGCCACCTCTTTGCGGTGAGCATCGACGTCACGCGTCGCATTTGATACGATCTTCCGCTTTTCATTCAACGCATCACTCTTCTCTGTGTGCTCTTGCCTTGCAGACTGAAGGGCTTCATCAATACGCACTTTAGACTCGCGTAGACTATGCATCCGGTCCTCACAGCGGCGCAACTCTTCTTTCAGGTGTGGGATGCGATACATCTCTTTGTCGATAGTAGCTTGAATGAACTCAAGCCGTGCAGCAGTACTTTTCACTTGTTGTTCAGTGAAAGTACGCTGATGTGCGAGCCGTGCCAACTGACGCTGATATTGCTGCGTGGCAGCATTTAAAGTCTGAGAAAATTGGAGTTGATTTGCTTCGTACTCACGAACATTTTCGACACCAATTCGAATGCAAAATTCTCTGAACACTTCGTCATCGGCCGCATAAATGACCTTCTCTAAGTGTGAGATTTGCGATGATAGTTCCGTCAAAGCTGAATTGGTTTTTTTAACCACAGTTTGTGCCGACTTTTTTCGCAGCTCCAATTCTGTACATTCAGTCACCAAATCGTTTTTCTGTCGCAACAAGTCAGACTTCTCAGCTTCGATCGATTGGAGAGAGGCTTGTGCTCGAGAAAGAATGGCAACTAGATCGTCTTCTTCCTCAAGGCTATATTTCTGATGTTGAAGTTCTTTTAGTTCAGCCATACATCGATCTCGCTCACGTTGGACTCCCTGCATTTCTTGATCATCCCATTTTTTGATCGTCTCTTGCATCGAGGGACCACCAGTGATCATACCTGTTTTGTGAATAATGGTGCCGTCGAGCGACACCGCTTTCACTCGCTGTCCACGTTCATAACAAATGTTGCGCGCGACATCCAGTGTGTCGCAGACCATTGTATTCCCGCATGCATAGTGAACAGCTCGTTCCACGGCAGGCGGAAACTGAATCACATCAATGGCAAGCCGGGCTTGTGGCGATAAGCTTCGAAGTCGATCATTGATTAGTTTTGTTTGAATTGTATCGAGTGGGATAAAAGTGGCTTGACCTGCTCGCTGATTTCGCAAATACTGTCGGGTTAGTCCAAAAGAATGGGTGCGCACCTCAATACAGTCCACTGCGGTCTTCTCATGGTTGACTACCACAGCCTCGGCATTTCGCCCCAAAGCAGTTGCAATAGCTAATTCATACTTCCGCTGAGTCGGCTTGCAAAGGTCCATGAGCCGACCATGCACACCGGGAAAGATCGTCCGCAATGAGCGCAGTGATTCTCGCAAGCGTGTCTCGCGCTCATGAACACGCTGGTCTTGGCCCATTCGTAAAAGTCGATTGTAGCAGCCTACCAATACCTCATTTAATTCCTTTTCACGCAGAATAATACGTTCCTTTTCCCTTTGTAGCTCAGCCAAAGCAGTCTTAGATCTTTCAATGCTCTCAGCGCTTTCTGGCTCTCGTCGCTCCAGAACTGTAAATGATTCAGTCAGGGATTGCAATTGTTGATTGAGTCTTTCAATCCTTGTATCCGCTTCCTGAATCCGATCTTGTTCGGCTTCTAAAGCGTTCTGTCTCTCACGAGACTCGCGCTGCAGGCGTTCAACACGAGATCTCTCTCCTTCAACTGTGCTTTGGCTCTTCAATTTCAGGTCGTGGTATGTTTGAAGATCGACCTCACTCAGTTTAATTGATGTATTCGCTAATGCAGCTTCTTGATCGCGCTTGATCTGCTCTGAACATTTTTGCACTAGGTTTGTATCATCTTCGAGATGCACAAGCGCTTCTTTTTGGGCAACATGATCTTTGTTGGCCTGACTGTATAAGAATTGTGCTTGCTCTAGTTTGCGACTTGCGTGGTCGATACGCTCAACTAGTCTTTCTTTTTCCGGTCTTATTGTGTCTAAAGATCGAATAACATGTTTTCTTTCGTTTTCCAAATTTAGTTTGGTTTGCTGAACATTCCCCAGCAATTTGCGAGCTTCTGCTAATAGCTGCTCTTTCTCGAAAAGACGTTTACGCGACTGTTCACCTCTAGAAGCATGTGCCTCAATCCAATCACTGTGAATTTCAATGATTTCCTGGATATGGTATAACCGCCATAAGATTTTTTGAATAGTATGGTAATGCAAATCTGCTTTCAGTACACCAAATCGATCGGATGCCTCTTTATGTTGCCGGACTTGTCGAAGTTCACCTTGTAAAAGTTTGCGTTTTGACACAAGGCCCGCAGACTGTTCGGACACTTCGTCGTATGCTGTGTGAGCACGATCGTATTCTAGTTTCAATGAACGAGACCCGCTTACATGATCAAGAAGATCGCTAAGGTCTTTGGAGCATTGCTCAGCAATGGATTCCACGTCGCCTTGAAACACTAGGAAATTTCGGGTTTTTACAAGAATGTTGAGTTGTTCTAGTTTTCCCATATAGGTGTTTTGAGTTGTAATTCGTCCATTATAGCGGTATTCTGAGGAACCGTTAGCCGTGACTGTTCGCTGGAACCTGTGTTCCGAATGCTTCACATCTTCAATTACGGCAGTGACACTGGCTCGCGAAGGGCTATCCTTTGTGATGTTTTTATCGCGATCTTCATGCATTGCAGTCTCAGAGTATATAAGGTCTTTCAAATCAACGGAACGAAGCTGTGATCCACGAATACCCAGCACAAATGAAATGGCATCCATCAAATTACTTTTGCCGCTGCCGTTCGGTCCGACTACGACGTTAGCGCACGGCCAAGGATAACGAGTAATACTCACTCACGGAAGTAAATGAACGGAAAGGGCCGATAATTCGTTTCCCACGATAACTTTTAAAGTTTTCAACTTCTAGATGTCTTAATGGCATTGCGACTGCTATGGATCCTGGCCCAAATGGCACAAAGACCAGGCGTTATAGCTAGATGCATCAAGCACGACGCGCGCGATATGACGCGACATCGATTAAGGAGACTTATGTAATCGGCGTTAGGTCATTTTCAAGATACAATTTAGAATATAGAGCCGAAAGTAGTCATGTTGTGTAATGGATGGTGGTGTAAACCTTATCGCTACAACTCCGTTCACCAACAGTTCACATCACTATCACATAATCCATATACATATGATCTTTGTAAATATAAAGATGGATTTTTAATCTTGACATTTTGATATTGGGTTGGCTCAAGACTTTGGAGAAACATACAGCTGAAAAATTTTTATTTTAGTGCCAGACCCCAGTTGGTGATTCTTCTCAGTAATGATGAGTTCCTGTTGATAAGACGTCACATGAATTTGACACGTCATGCTAAATTATATAAATACTTAATTCGCTTGTTCACAAGAATTGTGATTGTGAAAAAGGCGCTGGACAAACATGCCGTCGAATAAAATTCATCTCTAATGTATAATATGTACTTTTGCGCATGATATACTTCGCTCATGCTAAATCAAACATGCTTGAAGGAATGCTCGGATAAACTGTACCAAGAATCGATCAGGTAGCACACCTTCGTGTATACGCGATTACACAAAGCAGTTTTAGCAGTCAACAGTTGAACATCGAATATGCGTGCACACACAATATATCGCTTTAGATATTATATGCACGTTGCGAAAAGGATTTAGAGCGCACAAACAATACAAGTTGGTTGAATGAACACTTACGAGTATCCATTCAAGGTGAAGACTCGTTTTTAATTGTCTTGATATGAGACTTGTATCGCTTTTTGTAGTCAAACCAGACGACGAACATGAAGCTAGATGCAACAACCAACATCCAAGCCCAAATGATTCCAATATATTTTAGAATCATGTTCCTCTCACCCACGCCAAAAAAGATGTGGAGATATATGTGTCGCAGATTGTAGAATGGCATAGCATAACCGTATTTGTAAAATGTCGGCGAAATCGAAAGCTCTGTGTTACTCACACTGACGTTTGCGATAATGAAAAAGATAAGAAATATACCAATAAATTTAGGTGTGACGAGTGTAAGAACAGATTCAAGACACAGGAAAAACACGACGATACCACACTGGGTGCACATCCAATATACCATGAAGCCAGCTCCATAGGAGAATGAGCCGTCAAAAGGAAGATCAAAAGGAATATTGATGAGAGAAATCATCAGGGAAATGAATAATGAAGAGATACATGGGGTCGTCAATCGCAAGAAGGCGAATGCACCGAAATGCAAATAATGTTGAATTGCGAACCGAGCTCCATACTCTGCCATTACGACTTGAAATGATAAGATAACAAGATAAATCATACCGACAAAAGTGGGAGCCATAGCAACATCAGTTGTCCAAGGGCGAATGTCCATGAAGTTGGCCAAAATTGGATTCGTGAGAGTACAAGGAGCCCTGTTAGCCGTCTGAATAGCCTCAGGATTATTTGAGTTCGAAGAGATAAAATGGGAGGTCAAGTTTTGAGTGAGTTGAGCTTGCGTCCGCTCAAATAAAGATTGTGCTGGCTGGAATACATATTTAGGAACATTGGATGGATTTCGAGCCGACGCAAATATAATGTTAACTGATTTTTCGCCGCAAAAAGATGCATCACCAGTATCTCGAGCCTGGAGAAATTTATCAGTTGCCCCTTCAACAATTTCGATGGCGATATAATACTCCTCCTTAGGCTCAATAGCCTCAAGCAACTTTTCGTGAGTTGGATAGTCTGAGGGGTCGTGAAGAATCCATGTTGAATGAGGTGAGCAGCTTCCGCCAACTGGTAAACAGTTGTTTACATCCAGGAAAGCCTGAACAATTGAGTTTCCAATAACACCGTTGTCTCGATTTACAATAACACCTTTGATATTTGGTGTTTTTTCATCTCCTTTATACATCGACCCCCAATAAATAGAGAAAAGCAACCAGACAACGATCATCATAATGAAGGTAGCCATACCCACTGGTATCAGGTAAGAGATTAGAACAGGTTTTAATAATGGATCCCAAACATGATGAGAAAACGGTTGTGGCTTCTTTTCGTGCGAACTGGTGTCCGAAACATCCTTATCACGATAGACAGAAAACTGATCGTCCGAATACCCTCCATTGTTGTAACTCTGAACAGTGTCTTGACGCTCTTGAATTTCATTATAGCGCTCATTACTATCCGCCATAACCGTTGAATTACGGTCTATATCAACAATTCTGGCAGGATACATGTTGAACCCTCTGCTCAAAGTTTAAAACGCGGTGGTCAAGTCCTGCAGGCAATATGTATCTTTTGATCTTTTCTTAAAAGCTCCGCGGATGTACGCCCAGATCTTGACGTGTTTACATACTAGTGGAGGTATCCTGCAAATTTAATCCGCATAGGAAAATTGCCCGCACGTAATTTGCTAATGTCGTTTTTTTTTTCCCTACGACTTTCAACACCCTACTAGATCTAGTTGTTTCGTGATTCCAAAGGTCAACACAGAAGCACACTCGGATAATGGGTTGGCGACTGCATTGTCGTTAAATAGCTTGCGCGCTATCATTCAAGGTTGTATTGTGACAGAAAAATCAAATAGAATGGAAAATTGTCTAAATGAACTATACAAGGACACTGTTACCATCACGAAACATTTCAGCCAGATTGGACCCAAGCATAATACTAATCTTGGCCAATTGTAGCCGGGCAGTGACCCCAAAAAGAACCAATTTCAGTTCGGAAATATACACCGGTATGGTCCTTAATACTAAAACCAAATATAGAATTAGCACCATGCACATTTTCTTGACCAGGGTAAAGCTTCCAATTACTTGAATTAGATGGGTTAATCCAAATTTGACCTGAAGGTTGTTGGTATCCGAACTCGCGAGGCGGGAGATGCGGCACAATATCGTTTCCATTAACGACGTAGAAAAACTTCCCCTCGGCATATGTATCTAACGAGTCGGCCCACTCTTGATTCCCGATGCGTGGGTGACCAAACACAACAACACGGTGGATGTGACCACGCTTCAAGTTTTCTTTCACGTAAGGAAGGGCAATGTCGGCTAATGCAGCTCCAAATGAAAGTCCAGTCAAACTCACTCGGTCTTCGTCGTATAATTCTTGAAAGTATTGGATTTTCTTCATAAGTACAGGTGCTGCACGCTTGAAAGCATTTTGAAAGCCATCGTACAGCTTACTGCCTTTCTTGACACGTGGAAAGTATTTTCTGTCCACGTCAACTAAGAAAAGATCTGCAGCGCTCAGCAGAGATGTAAGACTTGTCACATTCATACCGGACCAAGATGTCACAATGCCCAGAGACTTTGAGCGAAAGATTTGCATACGCTGATTCTTGTCATCATCACCCCAGCTGAAGAGAAGTTGTGCATCGCCGATTGTTGCGTTTATCTTCGTCTTAAAGCAGTTGGATTGTTGTGCCAAGCCAGCAAACTGCTGGTACATTGAAATCGGATCCGGAACCTTGACCGGCTTCTGATACGAAGTTACGCGACCAAAGAACTCAATGTTCTCAGGAGCAACTTTCGAGATTGTTGGGCGTGAGAACACATTTTGAGCAAAGATAATCCAAAGCAGAGTCAAAACGTATTGAAGTTGCATGATAGAATGAGGAAAAATTCACAAATGTGGATTTTCGCATCAGATTATATGCACACAATGTCACAGGTTTGCTCAATGATGTTTCCTTGCATGTGGGTAATTGTTGCGGGACTAGTCTATGAAATTTGGGGAGACCTGGTCCTCTGAAGCCCCAGTTTAGTACAGCCAATAAAAGAAATTGCTAATTGCATGAAATTGCAGCCCTAGTTCACCTCGATGTTAACAGATGCAAATCAAAGTAGGGTTGGCGCCAAGTCATATTTGCGCAAATATGTCCGCGCGTGTCGGATAATTGACAATAAACAACAATTACCTCGGTCGCTTGAGTGGAGCGCAGGCGATTTCGCATCGATGGCGCGTGTGAATATACAAATTATCAGGTGGAGCTCATGTTAGTCTTTTTCGAGAACAGTGGCAGCGCATTTATGCTCAGAGCCGACCCATTCTCCTAGCTACACGTTCATGTTTAGATCATAAAGCCTATAAGGGCATGCAAAAAATGAGAACGTACTTGGAAAATCAATCTAATGCGTGATTTGGTACGACGACACTAAAAATTCCTACTGTGGCAAAAGGGTGACTTCAGATAATACCCAGGAATTTTCTGCGGGCATTTTTATCGCCAGCCATATTAGGATCTGGTTTAATCGGGGAAGACATACCTCCTCCTGCACCTGGGGGTCCTTGTGCAATTTCAGCTGATGGAGCATCTTCAAACTTGTCGATATCAGTGCCCACCGAATTAGGTGAACCAAGCATAGATCTCGCCGCACCCGTGCCATGAGGTGGTGACCCTGGTCCACTTGGTCGAATGGTGTTGTTCTCCCCGGGTCTCACAGGAGACGACATAGCCCATGGACCAGCATTGTGAGAGGCAGGAAGGCCACCAGATTGTGGTAAACCAGGGACACCTGGGCGAACCTGACCAGGCACCATATGTCCACTTTGCATACCAGGTGCGACAGCTGAAGGCATACTAGGGCGAGTAGGGTTTAAAGTACCAGGACGATTTGGGAAACTAGGGGTCATACCAGGTGCAGAGTTAGGAGGAATGGGGCGCCCTGGCATTTGATTTGGCGGCCTATTGGCAATAGGAGGGCGCCCTGGTAACTGATTCGGTGGCATGATTGCCGTCGGAGGACGACCCATTTGTGCAGAAGGACGTCCTGCTTGTTGGGACGACATACCTGGAGGAATAGAAGGATTGCCTCCGGAATATGACTGACCCGGCATTAGGGCTTGCTTCGAAATTGGCTGATTTTCACCCAGACCTCGCGATTGCACATTCATAGGGCGACCAGAATGCAATTGTGCTGGCATTCTTCCAGGCGGTGAAGCGCTACCTGGCTGCATGGAGGGCGGCGGCATAGCACTTGGCGGTCGCACATACGAGTGCGAAGAAGACGGCGGGATACGACTTGGATGCAAATGCGGTTGCGGTGTACCACGAGGTGATGATTGACCATTTAAGCCGGCCATATTTGGGTGAGGCGGGAAATTCGGCCGCGTAGGCATGACACCCTGGTTTTGCGAAAGAGGTTGCTGTTGCCGCGGTCCAGCTTGCGGGGAAACAGGCCCGCCAGGTCCGACAGGCGGGCGACCCGGCATCATACTCGGCGGAGGACTACCAGGGGATGGTCGTGCCTGTTGTGGTCTTATCAGCGGCCGGTGGCCAGGTTCCTGATGTGTGGGGGTAGGTGATGATGGACTGTGTGGACCTGGTGACCGAAGTACATGTGGTTGACCAGACGCAGTCAAAACTGAAGGATTACCAGGCCTTTGAGGTGTCTGCGTGCTTGGTTGCAACGCCGCTGGTGGACGCGTGGGAGATACAGGACGCAGTTGAAGCATGTTATTCGGCATCGACATCCTTGCCTGCTCGTGCGACACATCTGTAGGTGTTGAGGAAGCTGTGGGTTGTCCAGACATTGTTGGATTTGGCATACTTGATCGAGAGTTCATAGACGTCAGGCGGCCTGCATCGTGCATTCCTTGCATACCAGAACTAGTTCCGATAGATGGTCGCGCTGGCACGAGCCCTGCCGGTACACCTGGCCGACCATTGGAGGCAGGTCGTGGATGTACCGTGCTGCCTATCGGGTTAGGCTGTAAGCTCCCAGGAGAACGAGAATCATCAGTACTTTCATAAGAGCCTCTTACAACAGGACCCGAGGAAGGACGAACCGGCGTTGCACTCACAGGCACAACAGGTTGTGTTTCTGCGAGCGAGCGATTAGAAGGTGTATGATTAGGAGCATGGGAAGAAGATGGCGGCACATTTGGGGGACGCAGCGCCACGATACTTCCTGCACTTTGCTGGGGACCATTTAGAGACGGACCAGAAGTTGAATGTGCATTGACTCCTTGCTGATGAGCAGCCGGAAGCGGACCAGAGAAGTTCCCATGACTAGTTCCATGCTGAGGACCACCGAGTTGATCAGGTGGATGTGCTGGGCTGATAGGGGTAGGTCCGACTGGCTTGTGCTCAGAGGACGGATGACCTGGAACAAGACTGCCAGGCATAGCTTGCCGAGGACCTTCCAGGGGACTTCCAGGCTTTGCATGACCAGGCATACCTTGCTGGGGTCTAAGCGGCGGGCGACCTGGAGCAAATCCGGCCAAAACCGGATGTCCGCTGCGATTGGGTTGAGTCCAAGTAGCTGTTGATCCTGATGGTTGCAAACCCTGTGGTGACTGCGAAGGGTTGACGGATTTTTCCTGCGCAGGCGTCTTCGAAGCATCCTGGGGTTCCAACTTTGGATTTGTAGTAGTGTCGGAGCCAACCTGCTGGTCTTTTGGACCAGGGGACGCTACAGCACTAGAATCAGATGGAGGTAATCGCGACTCTTTGTTAGCCTTGCTATCGTCTTCTCTCGCCGACGATTTCTCGGAACCCTTGTTTTTATTCTTTTTCCCAAGACCGAACAATGAGAAACCAGGCTTTGAAGATGATTCCTCCTTAGGCTTCTCGCCCATAATTGGCTCAACGTCTTTTGGTTCCGTTTCATCAGGCTTCTTGCTCTGGGCCTGCCCTGGTTGAGATGTTTCTTGCGGCTTAGTTTCAGGCTGTAGAGGGGCACCTGGCCGTTGACCGGGAGGACGTGGAAGCAGCGACAAGGCCTGTGAGGGTCCATTCGGTTTATTGCCATTGTCAAGCTCTCCCTCCGGTTTTGAAGTAATCGCAAGCTGTCCCGGGGGAGGGGGGGATGTAGGTGACACAGGATTTGATCCATCTGATTGCACCAGTGCCGCCTCCTGAGTAGTTGCGGGACGCAGCGGTTCATCAGCAGCGATGTCGACATTTGGCGCACTAGATGAGGCCGGTACCTCCCCTTCAGCCTGTTCAGGGAGTTCGGCGCCTTTATCAGACTTATTTTTCCTACCAAAGCGGAACACACGAGCCTTGAGACGATGTTTTCCTCCAGCTTGGGCGGCATCTGGTTCTGGCTCTGGCTCTGGTTCTGGCTCCGGAGGAGGCGGCGTCGGAGGTTTCGGGAAACCGGCACGCGGACCAGCCGCAATCAAATTCATCGGCTTACCACCTTCTTTCGGCGGCTGTGAGGGTGAGAAAGGTTTGTTCGGCAAACGGCCTGCTTGCCAGCCTGGGCCAAAGAACGAGCCCCCTTGCGGCGAGGACAAGTCTGATCTTGACCGATCACGCTCTTCTATGGCTGCAACAAGGGCTTGTTGATGCATATCACGCTGAACCGCTTGGGTTTCTCTCATAGCTTTCGGCGTAGGATAGTTCAATACACCCAGTGTGCGCATGGTACTCATGGGAGCAGCACTAGGAAATGGTGCACTGAGTGGTTGCACAGGAATGGCCTTGGGTTGGTTTCTTGTAGCTGATTCGTCAGGCGCGGAACCCACTTGTTTTGCGGTATAACCGGACAGTGTGTTGAGTCGACTGCTTGCTCGCGAATCACCATGCTCAACAGCCCTTTGATACCATCCCTTGGCCTCAGATAAGTCCCTGGCGGTGCCGATACCATTTTCTGAGAAGTATCCACAGGCATACTCGGCCTTGGCAAGCCCCTGCTCCGCCGCACGTTTGGCCCACAAATATGCTTCTGTGTCACTCTGAGGTAAAATTCCTGGGGCTCCCACAAGATACCAAGCCGTTAGTGCAAAACATGCTTCTTTGTGGTTTTGTTGCGCAGCAATGTTGTACATGTGGATGCTAAGACCACTATCCTGAGGACATCCCATGCGTCCATATTCGTAGTTGACACCCAGCTTATAAGCACTGGGCGCATAGCCCATTTCAACGGCTTGCGCAAGCAACTCACAACTGTACTCGTAGTCGACGAACAGTACGTTGTAGATGCCTTTTTCATGCAGAAGCGCCAGTTCATGTAAAGCATGTGGAAATTCTGGTGTAGCATTCTCTGCGCTGCGTTTGAGCCACTTAACACCCTCTCGTGCGCTGCGTTTTAAACCCAGCTCGCCATTCAGCTCAGCAGTGCCTAATCGATATTGAGCGCCTGGATGTTTACGACTGGAGGCCATCTTGTAAAATTGAACAGCTTTTGCTTGATCACGGCGGCATCCCCATCCTTTTTCATAACATGTGCCAGCACGGTAAGCAGCATCGGGGTGTCCGCGTTTACCTGCCTGAGTAAAATACGAATAAGCCAGGCCGAGATCTGGACGCCCCTTGGATAAACCGTAACCATTCATGAAGCAATCACCAACAAGATACTGACTTTCAACGTGACCACGGTCAGCAAGCCGGCGAAGCAAGTTGACGGCCTCTTTGGCTAAATGTTCTCGCTCAGCTGCCGGATCTTGTCCCCTTGACAGTATCTGCTCAGAGAATTCAAGAGAGCGGCTTACGTCCAGCATGAAAATTGCAAGCTCGTAATTAAGTTGTGGATCATTCGTTTTCTTCGCATTTTCACGATACATGTCCAATGTTTTCTTGTGACTAAGAAGTGAAACCATTTCACCTGGCTGGAGATGTCGATGATCAAGCAGACGATCGTCGTCTCCCGTTGGAGAATTTACCAAAGGTTGCGATTCATCCACAGAAGAACCTTCTGATTGGAAGGTGCCATTCGGGACCTTCCGCGTTTCGGTGTCTTTGTTGGCTAGCGGATTCGGAATTTGAGGCTGAATCGTTGAGAGACGCTCCAAGAAAGGAAGAGGAGTTGGGGACAAGGAACTGCCATTGGGAGTTCCCGAAACACTCTTATCATCCAGGTCCTTTAAATTAAGTGGCGCCAAGTCTGTATGAGTAAGAGTCTGTCCTTCAGGAGCTTTACCGTTTGAAGGAAAAGCTTGCGATAGTGGTGAGATCATGGTTGAGTGAGCAGCCGAAGCGCTGGATGAGCTAGCTGGCAGAAGAGGCTGATGAAGAGATGGCCGGACTGACGGACCAACCGAGGTAGGACTCGTTGGTTGCAACACCGGACGCGCATTCGAGAACGACTCTTGACCATTAGGCCCAGAAGCACCATCGTTTGGACGAACTAGCGTACTCAAAGAGCCAGGCGTCGTCGTTGGAAGTAAACTGTTAGACGATGGAGCTTGTGTTGGTGACAACACTGGCTTGATGGCAGGTGGCGACTGCGAAGATCCAACTCTGGTGAGAGCTTGTTGTGCTGGACCATTCGATGCCAATCCCGACCTCTGAAAAGTAGGTGGCAATTCTTTACTGACAGAAGATAATTGGGATGGACTGGTAGGAGACATGCTCATCTCTGCATGTACGGGTGCGCGGCTCCCCATCAAGTCTTACCCTAAGATTCTACTCCCTGCCCACGTATTGCAGATGAACACTGCCTTCAAACACTAAAGTCTGAATATATATAGCAAGAGCTCTGAACGCTCCTAGCCCAAGCTAATAGCGGGAATTGTTCGAGAACAGACTCTTACGACCGGCCTTGTGTGTGTCGCAGTCAAGCCAAACGCTCAGGAGTACGTTAGGACCGTCTACTTCGCACGATCCACGGCATGTTTAACGAAATCTAATTTAGACCGCATTGCATAATCATGCAGCTGATTGCAGGTGTGTCATACACACATTTGCCGCAATGCAATTACAAAGTGAATGTATATTCGTACAATTGTCACACATGCCACGTGCAAGCACGTTTGCTCGGACGCGTCTTGATACTTACGATTATGGACTGGGACGCCGCCTCTATAGCAACGCCGCCGCCGCGCTATGACTTAGAATCGGACGAAGAAGAAATCGCACCAGATAACGAAGTTGTTTTTCATCCGAACTTACAGCTGCTAGGCGATATCCCTGCTCTGTTAGAACGATCGCTTGTGGTGCTTCTTGGAAATGTGGGCACGGCTGTCATGCTCGCATCGAAACGCATTTTTCCTGAAGTGGCCTGTATAGATGTCGATTCTCATGGAAGAATCGCAAGCGTTCATGCTCCATTTGACACTCAAATGCCGTGTGTCTTATCGGTTCCACAAGCTGAGGCTATACCTGTTGTAATCCAATCATTGATAGCAAAGCTTGTGATGGAGAAGATGCGGCCTGTTTCTATGGTAATTATGCAAGGATATACGGAAGCATTGTATTGCAATAGCATGGGATTGAGTGAGACAGACTCATCATTTCAACCGCTTCGTTACCTGTCGAATGTACCTATGAAGGCAAGTCCTACTAGACCGAGCAGCGATGTGGCGCCATGGGAAACACCCAACAGTTTGTCTGGCTGTGGCGCTGCTTTCTTCATGCACGCCGTTTACAGGCACACGCCTGTTCAGATATTCTGTGTACCAAGCGCGCAGGTTGCGCCGCATCCTAACTATCAGCGACGTCTTATGCACTTTGTCGCACCGCACGGACATCAATCACTGTCGTCCGATGAAGCCCGTCGTCGCTTAAATACGCTCATACCACCGTTGGAAGAACATCACTTGAAGACCCTGGGTCCCATGCTGGGAAAAGGATCTGAAGCATGCAATGGATCTTCCTCTCTTTTGGTGCACGCATTGCTTGCCACACTAGCCACTCGCCCATCTGTTGAGTCCTTGGGCGAGGGTGGCATGTACATTTAGGCATAACACGACCGCGTTCACCTATTAGCATTAGTATATTCCCATGTCTGTTTTGTTTCTATTCACCAGACCGTTCCATTTGCTTTTGTTCTCAACAAAAAAAACACAAGCAGAAAGAATGAACCAAAAAATGCTAACTACATGGAGAAGCCGAGTATAAGAAGACTTACTCGACATGAGTTGTCTCGTTCTCAAGCGGCTTGACCTTGAATTCCGCTAAGATACATACATGGTCTGATGGAAAGTGCGCATTTGGGAAGCCAACGACACGAGACAGATAGGTTCGATCAACTTCACCCAACAAACAAGAAGCAGCCAAAGTATTGGACGTGTACCAAATGTAATCAATGACGCCTTGGAATCCTGGGGTAAGATTTGTGAATGGCAACTCGCCTACATTGCCATACGCACTGCGCATGGCATAATTGTGTTTAAGACCCTCAGAGGTATATGTGCCATAGATGTGGTTCATAAAGTCTTCGTGGTTGCCTGGTGCTGAACCTTTGCTCATAAATTCATACACGCCACTATCAGGCGTTGAATTAAAGTCGCCACATACCAGTGTAGGGATCTGCATCCCTGACGAGTACTTAGGAGGCTGACGTCCTTGTGTCAGCTTAACTTGAGGCAACATTTTTGCAAATCGATTGCCGGTCACCTCCAGTTGCTCCAAGAGCATGGCTGCTTGGACCAATTTGACATCACGGAATTCCGGGTCCCAATGCATGTGAGCGTTGGCAACAATTAATTTGTATCCAGAGGTGCGATTTTCTAACATAGCAATTAATGCGACGTTGTCCTTCGTCATCACGCGATTGAAGATGTCTTCTGTCCTCTTGAAGTCCGGGCGCTGTAGCGCAATCTGATTGAATTCAATAAGCTGTTTGTCAACCAATTCGAAAGAATCTGATTTATAAAACGTGGCGCATCCATCAACATGTTGGCGTTCGTCATCCCGCATTGTACGCGCACGAGATTTCGGCCAAAATATGCCCTCATACCCATGCTGCTTGAGCTTTGGCTCAAAATAGTCATTAAACTGACCCATTTCCACTTCTTGCAAACAATACACTTCTGCATTGTAACTGACAATTTCTTGCAGAATAAATTCCTTGCGGTAGTTCCAAGCAAGAGCCCAACTTGGTGTATAGCCGTACATTTGAGCTGTCGCATACTTTTCGCATAGCACGTTGTAAGACAGAACCGCGAATGTATTTGAGTCATCCTCGCCCGAACTAGGCGCTTCAACGTCCAGCGAGACCCATTCCCGCTCGGGCGGAGGCACCGGGACTGGGCATGAATCGCGCAGGTACGCGATAAGTGCTTGTGTACCATCTTTCTTGATTATATCGAACAGGTTGGACTGCAGCGGATTACCCTCAATGCCCAGCATTTCGAGCTGGTACAAAGTGCCCATTTCAGGCGGTAGTATAGTCAACTGATTATCGAACAGGAATAAAGCTCGAAGCGCGGTTAACATGCCAATTTCAGCGGGCAGTGCGAGTAGTTTATTACTACTTGCATCCAGCACTGTCAAGTTTCTCAGATGCACAATAGCTGGAGATATGGTGGTGAGGTTGTTGTGGTTAATAAACAAAGAAGTTAAGAAGGTATAGCGGAAGACTTCGATGCCAATATTCTTCAGCTTTAGTCCACCCATATCTATGATGGACCAACTTTTTCCCGGCTCTTTCCCTTCCGTCTCTTTCGTCCTAAAAGATGATTTTGTCGGGGACATGCCGGACGATTCATCACGTATGCGACTAGTATCATCTGAGCCTTTATTCAAAGGAAGCGATAGGCCATTCGCGACGATTCCAGCAGGCAGAGTGATCCCCTTTTTAGGATCCTGCCCGTTACTGACAGAGCTACGTGCAGCTAAAGCGGCAGCACGAGCGTGGTGATGGGGTGAGAAAGATTGACGAGAGATTTCTGCGCAAACGAGTTGTTGCTGCCACTCTGGAGAAGCATTCGCTGAACTCGTAGTGGATGAACTTGATACGGTTGGTGGGGCAGGTACAACAGGCGAAACGGTCTGTTTCATCATTGACATGGTATGTGGGGACCCCAGACTCGTAAAAGAGGGTGAAGAGGGAGTCATGCTTGAACCATATGTCTGGCTCAGGGAAGGAGGAATAGAGGACAGCGGCGGCGTTCCAAAGTGTGATACGAAATGTGATTGCTGTTGCTGGCGGGACACCCAACCTAGATTCGCACTACTTCCGAACCGCGTGGATCCAAGCGTGGCGATAGCAGGACTATGTCCGTATGCACCAGCTCCTGAAGACGATGATGGCAAAGGTCCACCGCTTCCAGACGTTGCTGGCCCTAGACCCATCGCACCCATGCTAGAGGGCTGTGTGCGAGCTCCATATTGGTTTGCTGATGACATTGGCTGCTGATGATTAATGTATACATATGGATTTGAGGCCGCAGCAACCGCTGGAGGTGAAGGTGAGTACATGTTGTTATATGTGCAAGCAAGAAACCTAAAATAAATGAACTGGTCGACTGATGATTCGCAACACAGGAAGCATGATACTCTCCTCGAGAGAGTGCTTCAGATGTGTGCTATTAAGCTGATCGCCTAATTTGCAGAACTGGCTGGTTCAAACCAAAGAATCAAGTCGAAGAAAGTTGTCCTCTGCCTCCAGCAATCCAAGCAAGAAGCACTTCGACTAGCGTGGCCGATGGAGATCAGGCCGTTTCGCTGGCCAGTCGCCTCATAGGCTTATCGCATGCGGGCCTGCGGCCATGACCGCCTGACACTGGCCACGCGCCAAAGCCTCGGGCCCTTATGGCCACGTGCTCATTCTGCGGCAATCGGCCGAAGTTAAGTAACGTGACAGGTTGTGCCATGTGCGATGGAGTGGCGCAGGCGTTCCAGCACATTCGGAGGTGGAGCTCTCATAGAAGGTCATCGAATTGCGCTCGCACAGGCTGGAGAAACGCGAAGAATCTGGTAGAATGTAATATAGCAACTGAGGTGTGCCTATAAAACCCCCAGTGTGCCCATCACTTTCATTATCCCTACCTCTTGAACTCAAGGGAAACAGTATGGCTGACAAGCAGGAGACGTTTGGTTTTGCCGCTGATATCAGTCAGTTGCTGGACTTGATTATCAACACATTCTACAGCAACAAGGAGATTTTCCTTCGTGAGCTGATTTCCAATGCATCAGATGCTTTGGATAAGGTCCGCTATCAGGCGCTGACAGACCCAAGCGTCCTCGACAATGAGAAGGACCTCTACATTCGCATCACGCCAGACAAGGAAAACAAGGTCCTGTCTATCCGTGACACTGGTATTGGTATGACGAAGGCCGATCTTGTAAACAACATCGGCACCATCGCCAAGTCTGGTACAAAGGCATTTATGGAGGCCCTGAGTTCCGGTGCCGACATCAGTATGATCGGTCAATTTGGTGTGGGCTTCTACTCAGCCTACTTGGTCGCCGAGCGCGTGCAGATTATCACAAAGAACAATGATGACGAACAGTATGTATGGGAGAGTGCTGCCGGTGGCACGTTCACCATCACGCCTGACACGAGCGGCCGCTCGATTGGTCGCGGCACTGAGCTTCGTCTGTTCATGAAGGACGACCAGCTTGAGTACCTCGAGGAAAAGCGCATCAAGGAGATTGTGAAGAAGCACTCTGAATTCATCTCGTACCCTATCCAGCTGGTTGTTACGAAGGAAGTCGAGAAGGAAGTTGATGAGCCTGAAGCTGAGACGGCTGACGAGGAGAAGAAGCCTAAGATCGAGGAGGTCGACGATGAATCAGCTGACAAGAAGAAAAAGAAGGTCAAGGAGACTGTGAAAGAAAACGAGGAGCTCAATACAACAAAGCCAATTTGGACACGCGAGCCCAAATCTATTTCGAATGAGGAGTACGCCTCGTTCTACAAGAGCCTTACAAATGACTGGGAAGATCACCTGGCTGTGAAGCACTTCTCTGTTGAAGGTCAACTTGAGTTCAAGGCTCTTCTCTATGTTCCAAAGCGTGCTCCGTTCGACATGTTCGAGTCGAAGAAGAAGCGTAACAATATCAAGCTGTATGTGCGCCGGGTCTTTATCACCGATGACTGTGAGGAACTGATCCCTGAATACCTGAACTTTGTCAAGGGTGTCGTTGATTCAGAGGACTTGCCGTTGAACATTTCTCGTGAGACCCTTCAGCAGAACAAGATTTTGAAGGTCATTCGGAAGAATGTTGTCAAGAAGACCCTCGAGATGATCTCTGAGTTGGCTGAAGACAAGGAGAACTTCGCTAAGTTCTACGAGGCCTTCGGCAAGAATATCAAACTCGGTATCCACGAAGACGCGACGAACCGAGCCAAGCTTGCAGAGTTCCTTCGGTTCCACTCGACGAAGAGTGGTGACGAGATGACGAGCTTGGCCGATTACATTACTCGTATGCCTGAGATCCAGAAGAACATCTACTTCCTCACGGGCGAAAGCCTTGCTGCCGTGAAGGACTCTCCGTTCCTGGAGGTGCTAAAGAAGAAGGGCTTTGAGGTTCTCTTGATGGTAGACCCGATCGACGAGTACGCCGTAACACAGCTCAAGGAGTTTGAGGGTAAGAAGCTTGTGTCCGTCTCGAAGGAGGGTCTTGAGCTTGAGGAATCGGACGAAGAGAAGAAGCAGCGTGAAGAAGAAGCGAAGAAGTTTGAAGAGCTGACGAAGTCGATCAAGGATATTCTTGGCGAGAAGGTTGAGAAGGTAACTGTGTCGAACCGTATTGTCGGCTCTCCATGTGTTCTTGTAACTGGTCAGTTTGGATGGTCAGCCAACATGGAACGAATCATGAAGGCTCAGGCTCTCCGTGACACTTCGATGTCGCAATACATGGCTTCGAAGAAGACGATGGAAATTAACCCTCACAATGCGATCATCAAAGAGCTCGCCGCCAAGGTTGCGAATGACAAGAATGACCCTACTGTTCGCGACCTGACAATGCTCCTGTACGAGAGCTCGCTTCTGACTTCTGGCTTCTCGCTTGAACAGCCTCAGGACTTCGCGAACCGCTTGTTCAAGCTTATTAGTCTTGGTCTCTCCATCGACGATGCCGACACGCAGCCAGAGACTGTTGAGGAATCGAAGAGTGATGAGCCGGCGGGCGAGTCGGCCATGGAGTCGATTGACTAATTGCTTTCCCCACCTTGATTGAATGTAAGATTAATTGCTCATGAGAGGTAGATACCGCTAGTCGTTTTACCATTTGCCCTGTGTTAAATTTCCTCCGCTAGACCCAAACCGTCTATAAATGTAGTCAGAACACGGTTTTTAAGCAAGCAAACTACTAAGCTGGATAATTAACATCTTATGTCTGCGCATTACTCAGCGAGCTTTTAAAATGCAGCCATAGTGATCAAATAGACATGTCGTCATCATCATCGTATGGCTCAGGAAGCATTTCGCCTCGCGATTCTCCGGACGAAAGTTCCCGTCTGATGTCAGGTTCTATGCCAGGATGTTTTTGCACTCGAATTAGATCGAGAAGAGCTAGTTTCTGGTCAGGAGTTAAATCACGTTTGTAGCGTTGTGCAAAGACCAAAAGACTTTGATGCCAAAGAACTGGCATTCGGCGCTCTCCAACAATGCCCTGGCGAGTATGCGTCACTTCAACACCCTTGGACTTGTCAGCAAATTGCAGAAAATGATAGACAAGTCCATCGATCACTTTGTATGGCAGAGCGTATTTCTTGTCGAGTAAGATTCGGATAAAGAGCGAAGTAGGACCCGTGTACTCCATTTCAGCAAGCCGAAGCAAAGCTGCAGCTGAATGGAGTACAGGAATAGACACTTTGGACAGAACAGATCCAATGATGGCAGCCTCTTTAAGCGTGACGCCGCCGCCATCGCACAAAGGAAACAGTATACCTTTAAAAAAGGCAGCGGGCTTGTAGAGCGACTTTTTGATAGCTTCATACATGTGGTAACTCACTTTTTTATTTTCCCGAATCTCATCACGAATCTTGTCTAGTAGCACAAGTTTATAGTATCGCTCACACTGTGCAGGTTTGAAGTTCGAAACAAAGATGCGCGTCGCCGCCAGAGTGGCATGTGGTGTCCACGTCTCAGGCGCAGTGATGTACAATACGTCTTCCCAGGCTGGAAGTGATGGAACAATCTTGAATGCTTTCGGCAAAGGGCCAGATTTATATCGTGACAAAAGTTCACCCACTTTAGTGTATACTTCCACAATTTTTGGGTTGATACCTGGTGGCATCATACGGGACTCGTCTTCCCCACTGTCTCGCATTGCTGCAGAACCTTCAGACGCCTCAATTTTGGCCAGAATAAGATCCGCGAGTGTTTTTGTTCGTGGACGACCCGCATCTTCATCTGCTAGCGCCTGCTCTTCTTCCTCGTCATGTTTCTCGAGCAAGGCCTGGTCTTCCGGTGAGATATCAAGCTGTTCGTATTCTGGATCATTGAATTCATGCACATCATCTTCGTCCTCGTCAATGCCTGCGATCGATGCATGACCATCATTCTCATCCGTATCACTTTCGTCGTCTAGATCATCCATTTCACGAAACTTCGCAGTGGAAAGACGAGTCGTCTCATCAGTGGATCTAGTTTCTGCTTCTGCTTCTAACTCTGCTTCTTCGCGCTCTATTTCCTCCTGCTGCTCGCGGGCCAAGCGCAAAATGTTTCTGCTGAGCTTTGGATCCACAAACGAGGTCCCTGTACGACTGCCTGTGACTTTAAGCGGGTTCCCAGTCACAGCAACATCGAACTCCTCCTTCTCTTGACCCTTCTTGGGGCGGGCGTTAGTGGCGCGCACACGACCAAATCGTGATAAGATTTCGTCTTCACGAATTTCCTGCCCAAGCGGACGATGACCTGAACCAATACGGGCACCTCGACGTTGAGTCGATGGTGCTTTGGGCATGGCTGGTATAGGTGGATGTCGCTCGACTAAACAAGCAATGCTACTGATGCAAAAAAAGTAATACTAAATAAATTATATATATCAAGATGTAGGTTTCATGATGCAGGAAAATTTTGCACGCATAATTTTTTCTCATCTGACCCGCCCAAATGGATGTTGCGTAGTGCAGCGACTCCACCACAGCTCCATGGGACGTGAACATTTACTTAATCATGGCGACCGCCTCATCGGAGTCTAGATCGGACGAATCGTAGGCATACTCGTCATCTTCTGGTGCAGGACGATCGATACTAGTAGAGGAATTTCTCATGCCATTTTCAACGTAGTCGTCGTCATCGCTCTCGCTAGGAGCTTCCAAAAACGAATCTAAATCTGTGAATCGAGCTTGGCCTTGAGTCGTCGTCGAAGACCAAGACTGCCTATCACGGTGCTCGAGGACCACCTTTGACGCCATACTTGGATGGTTAAAAAAAGTGTCGTTGCTAAAAGAGCGCTGATCTTGCGCCCAATTGTCTTTGGGCTGAACCGAGTGGGAATCAGGTAACCTCACGATCGATGGAGGCAAAGCGTCAGGGTCACACCACTTAGGAAGTTGGGCATCCTTTGATCCACGCAAATTCATTTTTAGGACGTCGGAGTCCAAATCGAAAAATAGGGCACGATCGGACACTGTTTTTGATCTTTGTTCCCTCAAACAGGTGTCACCGACTGATTCGTCGTCATGGGAAACCAACACATGTTGCACCTGTGCAAGACGTAAACGAACACCCGGTAGGCGAAGCAAATCTAGGTTGTGATGCGATGCCAAGTACGAGCGCACATCCTCATTAGGCGCGGTGTCGAGCTCGGACTCTGAGTCAGCTAGTCCACGCGTCAAGCCACCGTAGAACCGAGCACGATCGCGAACATCTGTATCCGAACTCATGGATGCGCGTGCCAAAATTTCGTAGTGTAGAACAGTCAGAGCCATGCGTAAGGCAGAGTCTGAGAGGGTGATACCGTGTACGAAGGCTTTAGCAGAGAGTGTCAAAGCCTGACACTGAACGGAGGCTTGCTCTTTAGACCAATGAGCCACTAAGCATCGAAGCAAGTCTGGCACAATCAGCTCCAACAGGCTAGAGCCAGCTAAGCACGTCTTCAAATGCAGTCCCACCATCCAAAGCACAGCCACACGAGAAACAGTATCCGTCAAGATGCGGATCCTGGGCGCATCAGGGTCTCTGACTCGATTGGCCAAAGGCACAAAGAGTCGAAGAGCAAACCGCACCACAACCACAGCCGCAGTCGATGGGGAACATGTATGCAAGAGCGACTGAACCACATGCACAGCGCGACTTAATACAGGTGTGGAAAGAGTTGGAACTTGCGTAACATTCACGAGCAGCTGGAGACTTTGCAAAGCCACGCCTTCATGTCGAGACGCAAGTTGTCCGAGAGCAGTAACACTACGCAAGGCGACTGTGATGCAAGAAGACCGGGTATAAGTCGCCAGTTCATGAGCCAAATCTGGTGCTTGAGAGGCGGAAGCCGAATGGACCAGGACATGGAGCTTGGCAAGTGCCAGATATGCTGGGTCGGACGCGCGTACGTAGAATGCAGTGAGATAAGGAGATATGTCAACAAAGCTTGAGCGAAGAAGCTCAATAGCATGGAGAACTACAACGTACGAGACGTCGGGAGGACTGCGCAGAAGGCGGATCAATGCCGGAAACACGGCAGACAAGCGTTCAGGAAAAAGTGCGCTGAATGCTCGAACAACAGACACCACAACGGCCGGATTCATACTGGCAGTTTGTGCACTGAGTGAAGTGAGTAGGACCTGAAGATCAGGGTCCACATGAGTGCTAGAGGGTTTCGATATGTTGGCTCGAGAATACCGGGTGAGTACTAACATGCATGTGGGTTGGGCCCACTCGCTCATATCACCCAAAGCATAGCATAGTTTGCGAAAGTGACGATGTAGCAGATCCCAGCGATCCGGACATAGGTTCTGAAAAATGCTGGTGGCTGCACCTAAAACGGATGGAGAGCGATCACAGAAGAACGTCTTTAGACACTCGACAAGTCGCTCGTAGTTGCCATGATCCAGGTTGTAGCAGGTCGGAAGCGCATACGCTGCGATTCGGCGGACATATGGATGTGGATCACGAGAGGCCTTGTTCACAGCCATCATGACAAGCTCCGACACTTCTCTAAGATGAATTCCGCTCAATGTGCGAAGTGCCATCCCTCGTATGAGAGGATTAGGGTCTGCCAAGTCACGCTGAAAACTGTTGATGGACAAGAGAGCCAAGTCTTGATGCGACTTTGCATACCTTAATACGACTAGATATACCAGCTTGCGTACTTCTAAGGATGTTGAGGACGACAACTTAAAAACAGATGCGAGGTAAGGGGATGCATCACGACCCTTCGATATCATCGCGACAATGCTCTTCATACCCTCAAGACGCTCAGCCTCGTGAATACTTTCGAGTTGAGAGTGAATCTTTGCGACATTTTCCTCACGCATATCGAGATACTTGCTAGAGCCTGTGCCTCCCAGCACTCCTTTGACAGCATAGAGTGCATCCTCACCCCGCTCAGAAAAATATTCCCACGCTCGCGACGAACTGAGCGTCGACAATGATGGAAGCGAAGACATCGAAGAAAAATAAGACGAGGATTCCAAAGCATTAACAGGCATGATGAGCACCAGCGCCCTGGCGAAGCAACCTTGGCTATCTAAACGTGACCTGTTGCCTTCGCCGTCGTCAGCACTAGTGTATTTGTTGTAGCAGCTACCGCTGTTACAATGGAGGTATGTATCCCTTTGGCCAATTAGTGCTGTGGCTATCGCACGCACACAACCCCGCCTCCACCAGGTCGTCCGTTCGCCTCCGGCACAATAGAGTAGTCAGTGCGAACAAGCCAGAAAGGCTGGCCCGAGTCACATTCCGTTTAAGCAGAACTTACCTCCGCACGGTCCTTACGCGTAGGTATGATGTCATCGCAGTATCCCGTATCCAAAGTGAAAACGACACCACCACACGTCCTCACGATCGCTGGGTCCGACTCCGGCGGGGGTGCGGGGATTCAGGCAGATCTCAAGACCTTCCTTGCGCTTCGGACCTATGGCATGTCGGTCATAACTTCTCTAACTGCGCAAAACACGAGAGGCGTCACTGCCATACATGTATCTCCGGCTGACTTTGTGATGCAACAATTTGATGCCGTCATCGAAGACATTAGAGTTGATGCGATAAAAATCGGCATGTTAGCCGATACGGCAGTGACGTCTCAAGTCGCTGAGTGCCTCAAAACTTGGCGCGTTTCTAATCAAGATGCATCAGTCATTCTAGACCCTGTCATGGTAGCCACATCTGGCTCTCTGCTGTTAGAGGATGATGCTATCTCTACAATGCGCGACCAACTTTTCCCTCTCGCCACGCTTGTGACGCCTAATATTTCAGAGGCGATATGTTTGCTGGAAGACACGTCACACGAGGTGCCTGATTCAAACTGTCCATCTATTTTGTCGCTGCAGAAGATGGCCAAATGTTTAAGCAAGTTGGGTGCCACCAACGTCTTAGTCAAAGGCGGGCATGCATCGATGTCAGACGATTCGCTCATTGATCAGCTCTACCGATTAGGGGTAAAACTACCAAGCATTAATGATTTGGATCAAGTATCAAAAGCGTACGAACGCGAAAGCAATGCCAGTCTACTGCTTCAGTATGAAAGGAATCTTAAAGGCCGCGTGGACAACAGCCATGATAGTGAGCTTACCACGGCCGCTCATGTGTTGGGCGCGTCGTTGTATCGAACATACAACGGCGTCGATATTTGCTATGTTCGGGGTCCCGATGACTTACTATTCTTGCAGAGGCCTAGCAGCGCCTATACGACCGATGTGTTATATGAGTCGCAAAGCGAGCGTATGACATTGTTCATCAAGCCAACCATAAATACGGATGCTACGCATGGTACCGGATGCACATTGTCCTCCGCTATTGCAGCCTTCTCTGCACATGGACATCCATTGCGAGTAGCCGTGGCACATGCGCTGCAGTACATGCAGGAAGTGTTGGCCTCCGGACTGAATCAAGTCGGATATGGTGCTGGGCCATTAGATCACGGCTCCCCCATCATGACGCGCGGCATTCCTCTGCGCACTTTGTCGAATCCTGCGCCGCTCACCACGATGCTGGTGTCACAATCTTGGAGCCTTTGGAAATCGTATACACGACATCCATTCGTACAGAACCTGGGAGATGGAACTTTGCTGATGTCGTCTATGCGCTGGTTCATGCAACAGGACTACAAGTATTTAACTCAGTACGCTCGTGCGCTGTCGAAAGCAGTGGCCCATCCGTCCGCAACTTGGTCTGAGATGAAGGAGCTCTCTGCTATGTCGAAATCGGTGATTGACGAAATGCAACTCCATATACGTGTGTGTGAACGCATGGGCATTTCACTCGACGTTCTCGAGCAGACGATGGAGAGCCGCGCCACTGTTGCGTACACACGGTTCGTCCTCGATACTGCCGAAGAAGGACTACTCCCACTATTGGTATCCCTTGGTTCTTGTGCCGTCGGCTATGCAGAAGTAGGCCTATGGCTTTCGCAGAAATGTGCCAGTGGTACGTTCCCTGGCGAGCTTTACAATGAGTGGGTAAAAGAGTATAGTGGTCCCGCATATCAACGCGCCGTACATGGATTCGTAAATCTCATGGAAGAGTATGCACAGCGAGCAATGATATCAGTCTCACAGATGTCGCGACTGCAAACAATTTGGGATGCGGTAACTCGATTCGAAATTGGCATGTGGGATGAGGCTCTGAGTGTGGGCTATCATGCAGTACCAGATGAATTTCACTCATCGTCATAAGTAAACTTGATTGAATGAGAGCCCTGATCAATCGTGCCACCTCGATAGCTACCACGCTTCTTCTTGTTCTTTTCTTTTGTAAAGCCTTTGCCGCGAGTCTTGATTAAATCTGCATTCGCTCGAGCACCCCAATCACCAGCGCCTGATTTGGCTTCATAGCTCATATCTTTCAAGCGGTCATCGAGGAACTGAACTTGATCTGATTTGACTCTTTGGAATCGTTCACCTTGCGACGGGCCTTTTCGTTTCTTGGTTGGCACAGGCGTGTCATTCATGCTTTCATCTGCCATGGATGTGTCTGCAGATATTTCTTCTTTCATTTCCTCCTTCTTTGACTGAGCATCCTTTTGAGTCGATTCTGCGTCTTGTTCCTCTAGGTTTTCTTTCGTCTCAGCCTTTTTTTCTCGCTGCCCCTCTTCTTTCTTCTTCTCTTTCTTTTGCTTTTTGTTCTTCTTTCTCTGATCTGTATCCTTCAAAGTATTCTCTTTGGCCTTCGTAGACTCGTTCTCAGTCTCGAGATCCTCACCCTGAAGTTGCAAGTCAGAACGGCCGCACCAACATACATTGACTTTTTTATCCGACTCTCCTAATGCGCAAGGAGCGTCTCCATGGAGCGACTTTGAAATGCATGAATCCTGAACTTTCATTGCAGACTGAATCGTAGCAACGAGAGCATTTGAACGTGCTTCTGCATGGATTGTTTCGTTGTCCAAATTCAGGTTCGGAAATTTTGATGCCAACTTTGATGCCAGTTTCGGTGCATGAGTACGCAGAAAAGCGTGGATGAATAGAACTGTTTCTGTCGAAATAAGTAAATCTTTCAACATACCAGGAGACAAGGCGACCGTAGAGCCAGCTTCCTCGGTATTTATGTTCTTCGCCATACCTGCGTGGGTAAAAATTGAAGGTCGTTCTTGAAGATTAAAGGGAAAAAAGAGAGCCATCACGTACCAAAATTCTTTCGAGAAATTTTGCTCCACATGCGCACAAGCCGAGCTGCGATGGTTTTATCCACCTGTTCGCCTACATAGGCGAGACCAATCGAATACACACCCCCGTGATACCCACAAATTTGAGACATATCCACCCCTTTTTCGATTTTGTCCATTTCAGAATCATTTTCAGATCACTTATTCGCTCAAGCCCTTGATTAATTTTTCAGCATGTCAAAAGAGAGCGTCATCTCGTACCAAGAACGCAAGCAACTGAAAAGCGAGCACGCTCACTTGGCATCCGAAATTCAAAAAGTACGCGACGCATGAGCTTTCTGAACAGTTAACCAAGCAGAAAGGGGCTATACATGGTGCTTTCGTGTGGACAGTGGTAGGTTTTGCGTCAGTGTTCACGGCACACCACCTTTTTCCCGGATTTCAGTGAGTCTTATATGTCTTCTCTGACATCAGACGACAAACACTGGCTTTGAAAGGACTTTTGACTATATCTTGTAAGCGTGATAGGTTATTTTTTCGACTAACTCACACACAGGCACAAGTATAGGAATTGTATTTGGAGCCGAGCGTGAACTGCAAAAGTATGAGCAGGGAAAACGCAGTTACGATAATCTGATTCGTGCACGCGCGATGCGTGAACTAGGACAGCGTGGCATCGTTGCAAGCGAAACAGAGATTACGAAGTGGCAAGAAGAACTTATCAATTCTGAAATAGCATCTCGAACTCGTACGACCACTTCGTAGACTGTTGCTTAAGATATGTATTGTAGATACACATCCACTTGTTTCCAAGCTTAATTGGTGTCACCCCGTTCGTCGGCAACATACGATAAATTGAATATCCCCACACGCCCGTACTACAGGCGAAGGTGGCAACTCGTCTACTATCTCCACACCAATGTCAGAGAACACCTAATTTCATATACTCTAACTGTGCCCATTCTCACGAGATAGCGCATAACGACCCTAGGTCGTAGTGCAGTTACAATGTCTCTCTATGAAAAGATTCATCCAAATATAACGAAAGACGATGGTTTTTTTGGTACGTATAAGGCCTTCTCATACTCATTTCTAGACGTAAGCGCACTGTACAAGGACGACTTTGATGCACAGGACTACGTGAAGACATTCTTGGGGTCTGGCATATCTGATGCGCACTCGAACGACGAAGAGTTTTCTTCAGACTCTTCTCGAAGAAACGAATCGATTAACAGCCACTTGCGCGTCTCGTTAAGTCGACTAAGCTTGTGCATCACCGAAGTGGACCAAAGAATCCACGAATTAGTTTCCCAGCATGGAACGGAATTTCTTTTGTCGATCAAGCATGTTTCTTCCCTGTATGGAACAATGAAAACTATACAGCGCAATTTATCTATGCTTGATGACCGCGCACAATGGTACGTGCTTTTGCGAACAACTCACACTCAGTGCCCGCAAAGCGATTCGTGGACCGCTCGACACCATTCAGTCGGAGCAAGCGCGTCTGAAGCAGTTGGATCACATCCAAGAGCTTTTGGTGCATTCTAAAACAGTTATCTCTGTGAGCAACAGGCTTGTCGAGAAAATGGATGCTGTGGCAGAATGCGACGTTATGGGGTGTATGCAAGATCCTGCAGCACTAGATCACCATGCAGCCCAAGTCGTGTCGGCATCCGCCTTTCTTGAGGAGCTATTTTATATGTTGGACGCGCGTGACGTCTCTGGAACTGAAACAAGTATGGCCGCAGATGCCGAACAGCAGGAACTGATGAAAGACGTCATGCATCTATCGATTATTCAACCGTATGCTTCGCAGGCGAATCCTATGAAAAGCGCGCTTCGGGAGCACATAGAAAATTTGCTTCTGTGTGGATTGCGCAACCTGTCTCCTAATTTACTAGGCGCAGCACTCCAGGCTGCGTTCCACCTGGATATCTTATCAAGCGTTGTGGGCAACTTATTGGAAGATTTGACGAATGTCTTGGTAGAGCGCACGAGCTCTGCATTTGATCTCATTGCCATCGGAAAAGAATTAGGTGAAACACAACCGCCTATTGTATCATTTCATTCTGTACTGCCGCCATACAGAGCGCGCTTTTTGAGCCCAGCAGCTAATAAATCCTCGGAACAACTACAAAGGTGGACTGTAGCTGTATGGCATCGGATACGGGCATTAATCGTTGATGAATTAGCCCCGATACATGCCAAGGTATACATGATGGAACGTGTTCTTCGCCTTAAGCAAGCGCACGATACTGATCTGACGTTTCTTGACGTTGTTACGAGACAATTAACATGTTCGCCGACAGACTTACTTTGGACCGCGTTCTGCAGTAACTTCGACGCGTTGTGCAGCGAATCTATTCAAGAGTCTGAATTTTGGAAATTTATGTTTGTGTCGTCATTTCCGAAGCTGCTACACATATTCTATGAACTGGTTTCTCGAGTGGCTATGCTTACAGACCAGTCAAGTGAAACGCGCGGCGAGATTCCCGAGCCGATTCGCATCTTTTTGAAAAATCGTTCACAGACTTATTTACAATCAGTTTCTGAGCGCTGGGACGAGGGTTGTCAACGTGTTCAAATGGCTATGACCCTTGGCTCAAGAAACCCTCAACATTATAACGCAGATGTACAGCGCTTTGTTCAAATGCTTCTTACAGACTTAGAGGAGTGTGGCTTTGACCGTGTTCTGTCATCAGATATTGCCAGCATGGGTACAAACCTGTTTAAGACCTTGCTATCCCAAATTCCTTCGATGACACGTAAAGATGAAAATGCTTTCCTCTTGACAGTCCATCAACCCACGTCCAGTCAAACAATCAACATTAGCGTTGGACGTACGCTGAAGCAGCTTCATGCACATCTGTCGCATATCGAGTCTACAGATTTTCCCAAGATACGAGAACTGGCTAGTGCCTGGAGGAAGTCTGTGCTGAATGTCATAAGAACAAATTTGTTAGATCCGCTACTGGTATCTGCGCGTTATAATCTGGCAACAGTCCTTACTCGTATCCACCGTTTTCGTTTCGACAAGTCTCATAACATGAATTCAGATGCGATGGGAGCAGAAACAAGTGCATATATGATGGAATTTTGTGGAAGAATGTCTTTCTTGCGTACAAAACTTCTGCCATTTTACGTCGTCCCAGAAGACGAACTACACTGGGCGTCGGAGCTAGCTTCTTTTGCATTATGCACTTTTCTTTTGCATGCGACGCTTCTGCGCTTGCCGAGTGACGCTGAAAAACTTCAACTTGTCACAGACATGACGACCCTGGAGCTTAGCCTTTCTCAGTTCCTATCGGACGTGAGCCGTTCAACTAACAATAGGCCTCTTTCTTTACATGATTGTGATGCCTCATTTCACGCAGTAAGGAGCTTCCGCACGTTGTTATTCGAGCCATTGAGTTCATGGAAAAATCCTTCTAACATCCGTGAAATGTGGCATATACCCGACGTCATTTTGGTTCAGCATCTACTTTCCAAATCGACTACACTTCCACTTCCGAGTGATATTCGTGGTATGAGCAAGCCTGCATATGTGGATTGGGCTATTAGCATGAGCCAAGTCAAGACGTCGCTTCTTTCCCCCCGTGTCGAGTCGACCGTGCTTCAAGAAATTCACCAGTGGCTTTCGAAACATGGTGTAATTCTGGAAAATACAGCCGATGAAAAGGACAAAGAAGTTTTCGCTTGTCTGAAAGTTTGGGATACGTTCTTTGCCTTGCACAAAAAGTAGTTACAAGAATCGCGTATGGAAAGAAAATTTTAGTGTTACAGGCTCAAATCAGCAAAAGGTAGGAGAGCAGTACTGATTAGTGCAACATCCTAAAAGTTTCAGAAACGTTAAAAAGTTTTGACTCTACCCGGACTCGAACCGGGGACACCCACGGATTAACCACGGACTGAGATGTTAACGTGGTACTCTAACCAACTGAGTTATAGAGTCAAGGTCTGATTTGCCTGAACGTCAGAATCAATACAACCAATAACGCTATCATAAATGATAGTACGCTTCAGCTTCGTTCGATTTATGACTGCGACCCAGCAAGCCGTGCTATTAGGCACGGCTATCCTAATCTCTGCTCCAAACTCAGCATCTATAATCTAGCTCTTGACTGAGTTCATTCCTATGAAAAAACAGACTCAATGTACATCATTACATTCTGAAATCGTCCCGGTGCTTCCAAGTTTGAGCAATCATAGATATATACTATTCTTTGGACTTAGACACGTTCAATAATGACAGCGATGCCCTGTCCACCACCAATGCAAGCAGCACCAAGAGCATACTTCTTGTTAAGACGGTGCAGGTTGTAGGTAAGGTTCGAAAGAATCCTAGCGCCACTAGCACCGAGAGGGTGCCCAAGTGCAATAGCGCCACCAAAGACGTTTGTCTTGTCAGAGGGAAGCTCAAGCTCCTTTTGGACGGCCAAAAACTGAGCGGCAAAAGCCTCGTTCACCTCAATCAAATCCATGTCAGCAATGCTTAAGCCTGCCCGCTTCATCGCAAGCTTGACAGCCTCGACGGGACCAATACCCATAAGAGAAGGCTCGCAGGCAGTCACACCGTAGCTAACAATGCGAGACAGAGGCTTAAGGCCGTGTTCTTTGACGGCATCCTCACTAGCAACCACGTTCGCAGCAGCACCATCGCAAATACCTGAAGCGTTACCGGCAGTAACAACACCGTCCTTCTTGAAGACAGAAGGCAGCTTGGCGAGCGACTCAATAGTCGAATGGGGGCGAGGGTATTCATCGACCTCGAATGACTCGGTAGCCTTCTTCACTTTGACTTCCATAGGAGCAATTTCATCCTTAAAAGCGCCATTTTCTTGTGCCTTGAGCCAGCGCTTCTGTGACTGTAGCGCAAATTCATCACATTGCTGACGCGTAATGCCATACTTTTCAGCGAGGTTTTCGGCAGTGATGCCCATTGGGGTCGGCACCGGCACTTGGTCAACGAGCGAGATCGCAAGGCTATCAACCAGCTTCAGGTCAACACCGTATCGTGTATTGCCAAAGCGGACACCATGCAATGTGTAGGGCGACAAACTCATGTTCTCCGTGCCACCAGTAAGTACCACGTCCGATTCGCCGGTTTTGATCTCCTGGACAGCATTGATGACAGCCTGAAACCCGCTTCCACACAAACGATTGATAGTAAGAGCTGGCACGCTAATCGGCAGGCCAGCATAATGACCAACATGTCGAGCCGTGTAAGGGGCTGTCGAGTCCGAGTGAGCCACCACGCCAAACACCGTAGACGAAACCGGTGTGTTAGATGGGAGCTGGGCCAAAGCCGCCTTAGCAGCATGGCCACCAAGCTGCGTTGCAGTCAAGTTACTAAGCTTGCCGCCAAAAGAGCCAAATGCCGTGCGCTTCGAGCCAACGATAAAAGCGTTCGTCATATTGTAACAGAGAGGTGAAAAGGTAACGGATTAAGTGCCGCTGCACGCAGTGTATTTCCAAGAAATTAGGCCTGCCCCCCCGGTGCGGGGTCTTGGCGCACGGTTGTAAAATGCCCCCATAGACCCCCGGTATGTTCCGGGTGGAGCCAACGAATCAACCAATAATGTTGAACAGATTTGTTTGTTTGCATGTACGTGAACGTACGCAAGATTTGCACGATAAAGAGGAATGAAACTAGTGAATGCAGACGAACGTGCGGCTGACAAACGGATCGGTATTGCACACTGTGATTGTACGTAGATATGTCTGTCTATAATTGCGAGACTTTCCAGAGGGTCAGCAAAATGGAGTTAAGACTGAGCCAACTCGGCATCATCGAGGGGAGCAGTTACAGTAGTACCATCAGAAAGCGTACGGCGCAGTAGGCCCTCTTCGGTAGGCTCCACAGCCTCATGAAGTTGCTCTGCAGCGAGGGCAGCAGCATTGTCTCTACCACCACCAGAGAAAGTTCGAACATGATGAGCAGCATGAGCAGCTGGCCAGTGTTGGTCGCCAGTTAAATCGCCGTGACCAGCAACTCGCTCAGGGTGTGCAGCATCCATGTTTTGCGTGCACTTTCGCAAAGCACCTGGCTTGTGTAAATCGACGAACGGCGAATCGTCGTCATTGTTATCGTCCGAGTCTGTACCTGAGCCAGACGCGTCTGGAGCGTCGCCCATATCGTCCGAATCAGAATCGTTGTCGACGGCCGACTCGGCCGGGATATCATCCATCGTACCACGCCGGAACTCAGCAGCCCAATCTGCAGGAGTGAGGTTTTCTTGCCTTCCCGGCTGCTGCGGATCAATTGATGCCGTCGAAGTGAACTCAAAAGCGGAATGAGAATCTGCAAATGGACCCCACTCAACTGCGTCTTGTGTCGCGGGATCAAGCATGGAATCAGTTTGGCTCAAGAACGTCACAGCATTGCCCTCCGATTCCTCGTCACCAGCGCCTGAACGCATTTGTGAAGACAAGTAATGACCAAAGGAGACGTTATTGTCATTACTCGAGTACCAGTTGTCCGAGTCGAGATTCGACCAATTTTGTACGCCCGAGTGGTTCCCTGACGGACGTCCACCAGCCAAAGGCGCAGATTCTTTAGCGCGGTAATCGGAAAGGTCTTCGTTCAAGAATTTCTCCCACTCAGTGGTGAAGTGATCTTGCACATAGTTACCAATCTCCAAAGGATAGCGTTCCATAAGCTTCACAATCTCTTCTGCAATCAAATTCAGGTGACCCATATAGCCAAGTCGAATGCGACGGGGACCCTCGGACGATGCCCGATTCCGTCGGGCGCCCTCCAAGATGGTTTCAATAAGATGCGCGTCTTTGAATGCGGAAATAGTAAGTTTCCGATTAATCGCCACGTCCATGTCGCCATTGAAAAGTTGCTGGAGAATGTCATATGCAACATTGTGCAGAAAGTTGTTCCATGGAAAAGCGAGCAACAGCTCCAGAAGTGTAGGGATGACCTGAAAAGAAAGGAATTGTGTCTTTAGGTAATTGCCCACAATCTGAACGTCACTTTCTTGTGCAGGAGGGCGACGTCGCGTGAACTGCGAGATCATGTCAGCGAGAGACATGCTCGATAAAGCTGAGGCGATACTTTCAGCATCACTTCCATCTTCAGCATGATCCGACCCCGACGAATCTGTGATTTCAGCACTACTAGAGCCACCATTTTCTTTGAAACTTGATGCACTAGATTCCGACAGGTGACGCTCATTTTCGTCGCGATCAGCTTCCCACTCGGCACTCGCTGACATGCTACTCTGGTCCTGCTCCAAGTCATCTTCACCCTGCAACGTACGAGCCAGAGCATGCAAACCTTCCAGCCCTCCAAGAAGAGACCCCGATGGAGAATATGTAGGGCCCGAATTGGCTGGACGGTTCAATAGTGCCATGTTTGAGCAGTGCAACAGTTCCGCATAAAGCTCAACAATACAGTAGCGTGTGTGAGTAAGGGGCTCAATCTGTCCCATTGACGTCGTGATGAGGCCTGACGAGTCTAGACCACACCGCACTCGCTCCTGCAGCTCGGGTATCTTCTCTGCCAGCGCACGGAGAAGTGGGCCCAGGTGGACAATACCCATCTTCTGTGCCACTTCGTCCAAGGCTTCATCCAAGCCCTCGGTATCAGCATCGTCCTCAAGAGGTAGATTCTCCAATGTGAGTTCGGGCTTCTCATCGACACTAGGATCCGTCGTTCTCTGCGACAGTCGCTCTTGGTTTTGTTGACCAGACAGCTCCTGCTGGCGAATCACAAGATAGTTTCGCAATGTGTGGAAAAGATGCTGCTCAAAATAGTCGCTGTTATTTTTTCGAATTAATTCAATGAATACGCCTGCGCAGTTCACGAACGAAGACGACAAACATTGCGAGCTGATAGGACGACGGATTGAGCTCTGCCGATGCACATGCGACGGACGAATCGTGGCAGTAGAGTCACGCACACCGGTTCCTGCAGAAGACAAACGTCGGCCAATCGAGAAATGCCGGTTTTGGCGGTCTTTCATGGTCTGACGGAACTGCCATACGTCTTCTTCCTCTTCTTCTTCTTCAACGGCAGAATCCTCTTGCAATTTGTGCAAAATAAGATCATTCTTGCGCGACGTCTCCTGCGTAGCGCTGCTTCGTCGTGAGTTAGAACTAAAATCCAGCATAAAGCTGACAATACGATTCACCATATCTTCAGAGGCCAGCTCACGCACAAGCAAGTTATTTACACCACCAGCCCCCAGTAACATTTCGCCAGGACCACCAAATGAGTCCTGCACAGTGACCTGGTTCAAGGAAGATGGAGAGGGTGCGGAAAGCGATATAATGGTTTTTAAGAACTCAGAAGCAGCCTTGTGCAGTTCTGGAGACACCATGGGGGACAGCAGAGACACTACCCGAGGAATAAGGCCTTGCTCAGCGAGCCACGCGACGATGCCGGAGTCTGGCACGGTGTCCTCACATTGAATAATTCGATATAATAACTCAACGATAGCGGGTGTTTCAAAGTGAGATGTGAGGCCCTCGACAAGGTAGGGGATTGTCTTCACGAATGCAAGCATCTCCTGTGGATGTCGCTCCAGTAAAGTCATGTTCACTTTGGCCCAATAGCCAGCCAAGACTGCAAAACCAGGACCGTCTGTACGCCCAGAAATGACATGATCTTGCTGCTCGGGGACTTCCATGGGAACGTCATCTGTTGAGCCATCCTCGTCCTTTTTCGCGGTGTAGGAACCTTTGGTCAAGGGGTGCTCATGCAAAGGAACTGGCCATGTCCGTCCATATGAATTCGCACTAAGTATCGAATCCCAAAATGGACCTAGTAATGTGTTTGCATTATCAAGAAGCACTTTCGTCACTTCGGGGATTTCTGAGCTCAAAACCTCTGACGCCATGAACGGATATCTGTGAAGTCAGTTCACCATCGATTCTTGAACGACACATACTTGAATCCAACATTCTCTTGGTTCTCGAGACTAGAACCGGCGATCACCTCAATGTTGCCTACCACATAATCCAGAAGACGAGAAATATTCTCTGTACGCTGAAGAAACTCGGTGAGTTTTTCATTGCTCGCCTTGCATTCTTGCAACAAATCTGCATCGTCAAGAACTTCCTCTAGCGATACATCTGGCTTCTCAAGTACTTTGTTGATCGTAGAAGCAGGCGCTATGCCAAATCTCCACTGAGCGCGCCGTCAGCATGCTTCTTTGTACAAAGACACATACAAACATGGTTTGGAGAGCCACAAGTTCTTCTTTTCCCGTGAACTTTGGACAATGAACAAGCCCTCAGTACTACCTTCTTCTTACTTTGAAACTAAACCTCGTCTTCGAGGCTGCGGCAAGAGTTGATGGCCAAAAGGTAGTAAGTACTACTATGCTTGCAATTTCAACACGCTTCGTTCACACACAGCTAGTTGTTCTTTTTTTCTGTGTGATAACTATGTGCTGTCACGCAAGAGCGATTGGGCTGACACGTGCTATCAGGAGCTTTTTATTAAGAAATTAGTCATGAGCCATAGGATATGACTAGTCCATTCTAGTTCTAGGGGACTCCCACCATCGGCTAGATAGCATTGATAACTGCGAACAACATCTCGAATGTTAGTATGTGCATGTAAAGACAGACACCAGCTCTGTCGAAAAGTAATCGAACACAGACCAGCAGCATCGTATTCAAAAAGAAACTTACAAGATGTAAACAAACTCATTTTTCCGCTTCGGAAGGGGCAAGGTCAAATTCAGATCCAGCCAAGCCCTCTGAATCCTCAGCTCATTTTTCATCCTTGATCGGCTATAGGTCCACTATGAATGCCTGAGTTCGTACCATACGCACACCAACATTTGTAGCAATCAAATAACGCGGGTAGCACTTTAATGCAGCCGTAATAGCGCTGATGTCATCTACAGCAGCACCATTGGACCCTCCACTTATTCGTCCTGCATAAGCGGAGTAGATAAGCCGGTTTATATAAGCCGGTTGACCCCCGGACTCACCAACTTTCCCGGTGATTGGTTCGGATGCTCTCGGTCCATGACATAGCCGCGCACAGACTGTGGGGCTTGCATGACTTGCATGTGTACCGGGTCTCAGCCGGTGCAGTGGTATATATAGTGCTAGTGCCAGAGCAATGAGACGTAGTATAATTCATTTGAGACCATGTCTGTCGAAGGAGTTCGTATTCTTGCACCCGTGCTTGGCGAGCATGCCTCGATCCTCACGCCTGAGGCTATCAAGTTTCTTGTTGTACTGCACCGAAGCTTCGAGGGCGTGCGTCAAGAACGTTTGAAGGCTCGTGCTGCACGACAAGTCGAGCTTGATGGAGGCAAAACGCTAGACTTTCTTCCTCAGACACGTCATATTCGTGAGGACCCATCATGGCGTTGTGCGATCCCCTCACCAGGGCTGCGCGACCGCCGTGTCGAAATCACCGGCCCAGTGGACCGAAAAATGGTGATTAATGCGCTGAACTCGGGAGCCTACACTTACATGGCTGACTTTGAAGACTCGAACTCGCCAACTTGGGCTAATAACCTTGACGGCCAGGTTAATCTGCGCGATGCAATCAACCGTCGTGTTGACTTCAAGGCATCGAACGGCAAGGAGTACAAGCTACGCCCCGCCAATGAGTTGGCAACACTTATCGTTCGCCCCCGTGGCTGGCATCTGAACGAAGAATCTTTCCATGTTGACGGCAAGCCCATGTCTGGCGGTCTGTTCGACTTCGGTCTGTTCTTCTTCCACAACGGTCACCAGCTTGTGAAGAACGGTCTCGGACCCTACTTCTATTTGCCAAAGATGGAATCACACTTGGAGGCTCGTTTGTGGAATGACGTGTTCAACCTCGCTCAGGACTACGTCAATATGCCTCGCGGCACCATTCGTGGTACTGTGTTGATTGAGACAATTACTGCCGCTTTTGAGATGGAGGAAATTCTGTACGAGCTGCGCGAACATTCATCCGGTCTTAATTGTGGTCGCTGGGACTACATCTTTTCATTCATCAAACGCCAGCGTTACAACAAGTCAGCTGTGCTTCCAGACCGCTCCGCAGTTACCATGACGTGCCCCTTTATGCAGGCCTACGTTAACCTGTTGATTCAGACGTGCCATAAGCGTGGTGCGGCTGCTATCGGTGGTATGGCTGCCCAGATCCCTATCAAGGACGACGCAAAGGCCAACGAAGCCGCTATGGAGAAGGTCCGTGCTGACAAGCTGCGTGAGGTGACAGCTGGCCATGACGGAACATGGGTGGCCCACCCTGCACTGGTGAAGATTGCACTTGAAATTTTCAACAAACACATGCTTGGCCCCAACCAATACCACGTTCGTCGGGAGGAAGTGCGCGTGTCTGCACTTGACCTACTCAATCCCAACGTGGATGGCAAGATTACCGAGGGCGGTGCGCGTGCGAACGTGTCCGCTCTGCTCGCCTACTGCGCGAATTGGGTCAAGGGCAATGGCTGTGTGCCGATCAATCACCTCATGGAGGATGCCGCGACAGCTGAGATCTCGCGTATTTCGCTGTGGCAATGGGTCTTCCACGGTTCAAGCACTGTAGATGGTAAGCCGGTGACGCCTCAGTTTATCGATGAAATCATTGCCTCAGAGGCCGCGAAGCTGACCAAGTTGGACAAGAATGCCGTCGATCTTGCTCGCCGTTACCTGTCTCAGCAGGTGCGTGCAAAGGAGCCAAGCGAGTTCTTGACCACTGACTTGATGGCCCATATCGACAATTCGATCTCTCAATCGCGGATTTAATCACGTACATGCATAGATTCCACCTATAAAGTTTCTCGCTCATAAATGTGGGTCAGATGTGTTTTTGGAAGCATGAACACTTGTGTGCCAAATGATGATTCGTGCCGACAATCCGGACAAATACATTTTCGTATAGTATGTGGGCAGTATAGCAAAGGACCTAGTCGGTCTATGGTGAGCAATTGATCGGCCAGATGATTAGACATCGGACTCTTGTAGCGGAGGAATTAGCAAACTATTGACCATGAGGGGATTCATAACCAGTGCCTGGCGCATGTGGATTGTACGCTTCGTGGATGAAATTGTGCACGTCTTGAACCATACTTGGATGGTGTGGTGAATATGTAACTGACATTGGGAAGACAGGTGGAACGGGCATGGGAGGATATGGCATGGGCGGCGTCGATCCTTGTCGTATCCATTGATCGGCAAAACGAGGATTGATATGTGGTATAGAGACTCCACCTCGCTCGTTCGAATAGTCGCCATGAGGAAACGGTGTACGCGCGCCTGACCAGACATGCGTATTTATGTCATTGCGTGCGCGAGAGCTTCGTCTTCGACGTCCACCGGGTGCAACAGGTGCACCAGATGATACGTATTGGTTTCCAAGCGGACCTAAAGATGCGGTGGCAGGGTCTAGATCATGGTAAGTGCTCGAGATTGCTGGCTGTTGCTGGATACGACCCGTTTTGGCTTTCTTTGCTTGCCTCTTGGCTGAGAGTTCTTCTTCATCGTCACTGTATTCAACTTCATCTTCTGCTACTTCCTCGTCCCACATGTTGCTAGCATCACTACCCTTTGTGCGTATGGAGCGAGCTAGAACGAAGGTGCTGCTCGACGGTAAAAAGTACACGGCACGTCCAATCTGGATAGTTGTAGAATCGATATCCTCCGCCGAACGAAAGCGAACAGTATACATGGGTTTTTGAACGGACCCGAATGTCTCATAGACAAGACCCAACACTTGGCCATTTTCGAAACACAAAAGACTTTCCGAATCGAGCACATCGTACTCACGGGGCTTCAGCTCCGACTCAGCTTCCCATGTCTGTTCAATAAGCACAACGTTGTCAACAACAGAATGAATGGTTCCAATACGCTCTAATCTGTGCAAATCATCCTGATTGACATGAGAAATTCTGGGGACAGGAAAGTCGTCGTCTAGTTCGTTTTTGGTTTTCGGCGCCTCTCCTGTGGTACCTAGATCTTCGTCATCGTCTGCGTACTCACGCTTCGAAGGAACAGATATATCAAGCTCAGATGAAGATTCTGTCTCTGACTCGGACTCCGTAGGGCTCGACACAGTGCTTTCGTTGTCTGATGTGACAGGTTCACGATCGACGGCTAATGTTTGTGTTTCATCAACTGGGTCGATTCGCTGGTCATGAATCCCAGCTTGTTGCATTTCCTCGCGCACTTTATCGGCTGCAGATGTGGCATTTGAGCCGGACTGTGCGCGTAATTTTTGAACGAGTTCTCGATGTTCATGAAGTGATTTGGATGCGGCTGGCTCCTCTGCTCTAAATCCATCATCAGGTGGGTTGTTCGTAGAAGCTGAATTTTCGGTCACTCCATTTTGGTGGTTCGTTTGCTGATTAGGTTGCTCGTTACTCGTGGTAGAGTGGCCTTCACGCTCAGCTGCTGAGCTCGACCCTGAATGCCGAAGTTTGGAATGCTCCAGTCCCATTTAAAGGCGGTGGAGACGCAAAATGAAGGTGAAAATTGGGTGTCAAGGGAGCCATAAATTACGTTATATAGCCGGTCGTTCGTGTAAGCCCTCGTTAACTGATCGTGAAAATGCGCCGTTTTTTTGGGCGGCGTAAGAAATGAACCATATCAAAGACCCTAATAGAGGCACGTTAAGGTGACATGTCTTTTCAAGACCGAAGATCCACAAGGAGACCGCAAGAGGATACGAATGTGCCATCAATGTATGTATACTACTGTATATGTGGCGAGTTCGTGCTAGTGTGTCACACTCCTTTGCATCAAGTGCCTCGACGTCCTATGGATCAAGCATACGTTCTTCGATGCCTTGACTCACCTGAAGATACAGAGGGACGGCGGAAGCACGCACATATATACAAAATTCATGCATCCCAAGGCCCAGGACAAATCATACTCCGGTTAGTATTGCCCTTATGATTTGTTCCGCTCATTCTTACACACCACTAGGCCCGATGGACGCGTCGAGCGGCAGTATGTGTTTCACTGCACACGATGTAATCTCCCCGTTGGATATGAGCACACACCGCCACCCCTAAAAAGCGGCGGAAAGTTTACATTTCTATATCCTGGGGCACTAACGTACGTTCTGTCGAGCTCACGGTAAAAGTCGACAACAGGACCAGGCACCTCGAGACGTCATGATCGATGAATGAAAAGCACAGAAAATTGATCGGGGTGATGCGTGCACGAACTCAATTTCTTACAACCTTTCCGACGATGTTATATCGCTGCTTCGTTAGTTGCTACTCCCCGCATTTCCAGCTTTGTACCTTTTTGTAATATTCAAACTGCCAGGTGCGGTGTAAGTCATACTCGCTGTACGTACCCAGTCATCAAGCACTTTCATTTGTTGTGGTGTCAGAGTCGTGTAGTCGGACACGGCATGCTCGGGCTTTAAGCTTGACATTCCAAGAGCGCGCGAGGCATCTTTTCCCGCAAAAATAGAATAGCCTTTACCTGGTGCTTTATTGTGAGCAGCTAAGCACATACAATACATCTCTTTCCTTGGGGTAACGTCAAAGATTGTGCCTATTTGTGAGTCCGGTGTAACACACGAACCTTTCACCGCAACATACACCGGCTTGCTGTCAACGGTACCATCGTATTTTGAGAGTTCTTCGGGAGTAAAAGGGTCTTCTCTTGGTGGTCTGGTCACTGTGTCAGTAAGTGGCAAACGCTGTTTCGCACGTACTGCGTCGGTGTCGTTGAAGGCGTCATTCCGCTTACCATGATAATGGCGGTGGATCCGCAAAGTCGAATGTGGAGGACCAATTATTGATATTAACGGTACAACAGACCAAGTCTAAAAACTCTCATCCGACGTCTTTGACAAAAACCAGGAAACCGTAGGTAGCCAAGGCATGAGCGCATATCATACCAATGCATAAGATTGAAACAAAGATGCGAAGAAAAATAAAAAAGAACTAAATGGTTATATGACAAGACCTTTACTCGAGATGGGGACATTTCAATCAGAAAGAGCAACACCAGAATCGGTACCAGCCGACAGTACTGCTACACTTCCAGGAACACCATCTGCATTACGATAAAAGGTAACAGGCTCGTTCTCCACATAGCGACAGCTGCGAATTGTTTTCCAGAGCGAGACGAACACATTTTCTGTAGACTTCATGTAATGCGGGCCAATACGTGATTTCAGTGCCTCAGTAGCTTCCCAAGCATTGTAGTGAGGAATCCTGCTGCTAACATGGTGAAGCACATGCGTTTCAGCAATGCCATGGAAAAACCAAGGACCGACGAATCCGAGCCATTCACGGTCAATCGTGCAAAGGGCTCCTCGTGGGAACGTCCACATAGAAGCATGGTAGTGAGGGAGCTTGACATCTGTGTGTTGCAGGTACGTAATCATGACAAGCCAGTGATTTGTCCACACGTATGGTATCCCATAGTATCGCATCACATCAAACCAGCCGTTGGAAGCGTGCCGCGCCCACGTCCACAACACCGTCAGAGTCAGCAGAATCCCCACGTTTGACATGATGATTTGGTTGCGGTGGCGTTTATCAAATATAACCGAATTAGGCATAAAATGATTCGTATACCTAGGATAATGCTTTTGGCCAGATACATTGAACAGCAAATACAATTGCCAACCGAACAGCTGTTGGATAATTAGTTCCAGCAAATTGAACAAAGGCGCATCTTCAAGTAGTTCAGCGAGCCATTCACTCCATGTCGTCTTGTCCGTCACTACAGGGCTGTCGTCATCAACTGGACGCAGAGGAAGCAACCCACGTTCCTCCCGGGTCGACGGCACAAATACCTCGTCGCGCGTCATGTGGCCCGTCGCCGCATGGTGACGCGCATGCGAAATGCGCCAAGAGTGGTAGGGCACTAGGAGGGCTGAGTGAAGGAACCAGCCCACGGTGTTGTTTATAAACTTGCTGGGACTGAATGCCTGGTGTCCGCACTCGTGTGCCAAAACCCAGATGCCCGTGAACACAAGGCCTTGGCAAAATGAATACAACCCCCAGAGAATAAATCGCAGTGCAGAGCGGGTAGATTCTTCTGACATGGATAGGAAGGACCAGTGCATGTCTTGCGTCAAAGGGTCGATCCAAGATGCCGCATAGAACAACACTGCAGCTTGTGCAAAGTCTATCATCACATACATAGACGAGTGCAGCGTTGAGCGGCGGAAGCATTGCGTGGGAATGGCAGATAACAGGTCCTGCATTGACAGATCCGGCACCACGTACTGGTGCAGTTTATCGGTATCGTATGACTTGGCCTTACGTGGTGCATAGCGAGGTCTTGTCTCGCTAGTGGGCTTTTCAACTGAATCTGATACCATGTATGGGAGTCAATTCCTTAGTTCTACTTCGTGTCCTGCCAGTTCCACGACTCAGCAAGAGATTCAGCGTGACAAATGAATTTTCGTTCTTGATGTGTCAGCCAACGTGTTCGGAGACATGCAGAGCTCTGCACGCACACACACACACAAATTCCTGCGACTAACAAACCACGTGTTTGCTTACAAAACGTCTATGATACCAGAAACCTCGGTGTCTTGTGCCTGCGCCTTACTGGGTGTTTGTTCCAGGAATGGCATGAACAGATGCAGGCTTTCTTTTACGTTTGCGGTCGAGAGCAGCCGCTCGAATTTGGGCGATTTCTGTTGCAACATCTGTCGCATTTGTGGCCGTTGATGTATTTGGCTCTAGAGACTGAGCCGATATATTTCTTGAGCGATGTAGAGATTGGGTGCTAAGGTGTTGAGTATTAATGAGATTGGGTATCTGCACGAGTTCGCAAAAAGCCTCAGTCTGAGGATTGTTGAATATATAGGCTGTCGAAGAAGCGTGAGTACTTTATTATCGCCATAGAATTCATGATACGTTATACGTACGGCATCTGTTTTCACTCCACACTTGAAGCTCGCCTTGCGTTGGCGCTGTGCGCGTAAAAGACTGAACTTTCCTGACATCCAAACAATCAGATCCTTTCGCCTGCACCATGTAGTCCACTTCAGCGCGTTCTTTCTGGACATTGGCGCGCAATTTCTCGTGTTGAAGTGACTGGAGACACGAATCATGTCGCTGTAACGAGAAATACTTGTGTGTTGCGCGTGTGATGGAGAGCCAATCCCTGTGAAAGCGTAACGAGATCTCTGGGCGCTCACCGTCTTTTTCTGTTTGATGCATATGGTCCTCTGGTGCAGAAATGTCGATGAACTGCAGCCACGTGAGCATTCATTACATTTTCACATACATGCAAGTATTCGTTCTTAACACCGCATTTACCAAGTGCCAGGAACTCGGTAGTGCATCCATGCGGCGGATTCTCAGACGTATCGTTCTCACCGAACTCATCATCATCGTCATCGAGCGGTAATGCTTCGGGATTTGTGTTCTGAAAACTGACCAAACCACATGGCGGAACACCATGCGTCACTGTGGCTGCAAATCGCACATGTAAATGCGCTGAGAACCAGAATCTTGGTTTCAAGTCACGCAGCAAAGCCTGCAACGGTGGTGAGCCCAAACTAGATGATAGAACCTCGTCTCGAAAAAACGGTTTCCTTCGTAATAAATTTGGCACATCTCCATATTGCTCAACTCCGTTCGGCCAGTCGTGCGACAAGAAAATATCAGGATGTCTCAAAAGCCCAAGCTTTGTCACATCGAACTGCCGCACATGGTATACGCTGCGCACATCATCTCGAGAGTATGGCTGTCGTTCGAACCGCCCACATTTATAATGGCGCGCATTGTATATGCCAGAGCAAGCCGCGATAGTAAGTCCTGCTACTTCTACACAGCCAGCCGCCCCTAAGTAGTAAATATTCGGTGCAAGCCATCCACCATAATAGCTAGTCCATTAGTTCAGCGAAGATACGCGCGTACAGTTCCCACATGAAGTTGCTTGCTTCATGATTACCACCAATCACGAGCGTTAGTATCGGAGCCTTCTTTTCGCCAGCATAGTACTTGTGAAAATCGCCCAGTTTCTTGTACTTGTTCGGTACCGAGAGGCTGTCTAGATCTGCTTCATTCCGAATCGCCTGTTTGTTAGCAGCAAGAGAGTCTAGCAACGAAGGGCTCACCTGAACGTCTCCACACAGCAATACCAAATCCACACGTTGCGAGGTTGTGGTCTCGTTCGTCAAAATTTCCTCATAGAGTCTATCCAGTTCACCGTGCGCGCATCCTTCCACTGCTATCTGTCACTTGCATCAGTATACCAGCTAACAGTATATACCATACCCGCATGTTGTGACGCGGATCTAATGAAGGCAGCAAGTTATACGCCACACAACCAATACCGAATGAAGCGTCCACTTCGACACTCGTCTTAAATTTACGTCCGAGCCTTTTTTTTTTAGATTTCCCTCCCAGCCTTGAGCTATTGAGAGTTGGCGCAAGTACGACACCATCGCTGACTAAAGATCTTCTCCACTGTCCTCTATGTTCGTGCGCGCGACCGACAACAATGTGACAAAGAAGCGTTCAGGCATTGTGGCAACTCGACTTCTTCCCAGGATCTATGCTGGTCCGAAGGCTTGTTCAGCCAAGAGCAGTGCAAGTAGCAAGAACTAAAGGTCAGGGTCTGATTCGCACACGTGCGTCTGTTCTTTCACGTTGCCCTCACTCACCATCGCCCCAAGCTCGTAAGCTGTTTTGTATGGCCGGTGAGATTCGCATGTTTTCTACTATGACTTCATCGCCACCAGGTGCCGGGTTGGCGCGCAGCAGTAACACAGGCACGTCAGGATTTGTGAAACACCACATTAAACTCGATGGGGGCAAGCAAATTACATATGAAGCATTCGAGGGGTCAATGGAGAAACCTCTGATTGACAAGCGCGAATATAAGCTGATTCGTCTTGAAAATGGCCTTGAAGCACTTTTAATCCACGATCCAGAAGCAGACAAAGCAAGCGCTGCGATGGATGTGCGCGTGGGTCACCTGAGTGATCCAGAAGGTCTTTATGGCATGGCGCATTTCTGCGAGCACTTGTTATTTATGGGCACCAAAAAATACCCTCGAGAAAATGAATACAGCGAGTATCTGTCGAACCACAGTGGCAGTTCGAATGCTTTTACGTCACTTGAGAATACGAATTACTTTTTCGACGTCGGTTATGCACACTTCGAAGGCGCGCTTGATCGCTTCGCGCAGTTTTTCTTAGAGCCACTGTTTGATCCTAGTTGCTCAGAACGTGAAATCCGCGCTGTCGATTCAGAACACAAAAAGAATTTGCAATCAGATCTTTGGCGTTCTTTTCAGCTGGACAAAAGTTTGTCAAATCCTTCACACCCCTACTCAAAGTTTGGGACAGGCAATCTCGCCACGTTGTGGGAAAAGCCGCGCGAGATGGGACTTGACATTCGTGATGAGCTCCTCAAGTTTCATGAAAGGTATTACAGCGCAAATATGATGAAGCTCGTTGTACTGGGTCGGGAATCTACGGCCAAACTCACTGAATGGGTCGCCGAGAAGTTCTCGAACGTGCCGAACAAACAGTGCGATGTGCCTTCATTTCCTGGTTCACCACTGAGCGACAGGGAGCTCGGTACTCAGGTGCTTTTCCGCACTATCAAGGATGTCCGTTTGTTAGATATTACATTCCCATTTCCCGAACAAGCTGATCTATATCGTTCCAAGCCAGGACAACTACTCTCTCACTTGATCGGTCACGAGGGCCATGGCTCGCTTTTTTCGTGTCTTAAGCAGCGTGGATGGGCAAACTTGCTCAGTGCAGGCTCTGCGATTCACGCTAAGGGCTTCGAGTTGTTCAAAATCAATATTGATCTTACGCATGAAGGGTACGAGCATTATGGAGATGTTGTTGCCGCAGTCTTTCAGTACATTGATATGCTCCGCGCCAAGCCGATTGAGCAATGGTTGTACGAGGAAGTTCAGCGGCTGAGTGAGCTTCGTTTCATCTTCAAGGAAAAATCATCGCCTGCTATGTACAGCTCGACACTAGCGTCTCAAATGCAACACAGTTTGCCGCCCGAATGGCTGCTTTCGGGGCCCTACGTGCTGCGCGAGTTTGACGCACCATTAATCAGCTCCACGCTTGAATACTTGCGCCCTGACCGCTGTCGTTTGATGCTCGCAGGTCGTGAGCCACCAGCTGGTGTTTCATTGGACAAATCAGAGACATGGTATGGCACTGAGTACACGATTAAACCTTTTGTGCCAGAGATGCTCAATTCTTGTGAGACATTGCAGGGTCTTTCAATGCCGCGTGAGAATGAATTTATCCCTCATAATCTCGAAGTGCTTAGAGAACCGAACGGTGATATCCCACCATCCAACCGCCCTCAACTCTTAGAGCACACGCCTAAGGCTAGACTTTGGCACAAACAAGATGATCGCTTTTTTCTGCCCAAAGCCAACGTCGCGATGCTCTTGCGTACGCCATATGTCAATGCTTCGCCACGGCATGCCGTCCTTTCGCGTTTGCTTGTTGAGCTAACGAAGGATGCGCTTTGTGAGTACTCGTACGATGCGGACGTCGCGGGCTTGCATTACGACGTTGACAGTCACCTGGACGGCGTCGACATTGTCGTTGGTGGCTACAATGACAAACTTGCGCACCTTTTGGAGTCTGTGTTGAACACCTTAACAAAACTCCAGGTTGACGAGAAGCGCTTCGCAATCGTTCATGACCAAGTGCGACGGAACTACGAAAACTTTGATTTGGAAGAGCCGTTCCAGCATGCTGCATACTACTCAACCTACTTGGTGACGGAGCGAATGTGGACGCAGCATGAAAAGCTACGGGTTGTGAACGACGTTACAGCGCAAGACGTTCAGAAGTACATTTCTGAGCTGTTCCAGCAGATGCATGTGGAGATGCTTGTTCATGGAAATCTAACAAGGGACGATGCTCGTCGTCTGCTGGAAACAGCCCAGCGTCACCTGCAATATGAAGCACTCGATACGCATCACACAACTCCACCACGGTCTCTTGTGCTCTCGCCCGGCTCGCGCGTGTCTTGGCGAGTGCCTGTGGCGAACAAGAGCAATGTTAACTCTTCGCTCGAGTACTACTGCCAAGTTGGTGACCCGAGTGAGGTGAGGCTACGTGCAACGCTCGCTCTGCTCGCTCAGATTGCAAGTGAGCCATGCTTCGATCAGTTGCGTACGAAGGAGCAGTTAGGCTATCTTGTATTCAGTGGTGTTCGCACGTCCATTGGTCAGATGGGTTTTCGAGTAATCGTGCAATCGGAGCGAGATTCAGACTATTTGGAGTCGCGTATTGACGCCTTTTTTGACCAGCTCTTACATCAGTTGCATGAGATGAGCACGGATGAGTTCCTTGCTCATCGCAATTCCTTGATTCACAAGCGGCTCGAATCTGTGAAGAATTTGGCTGAGGAGACGAACCGCTACTGGCAAAGTATCCACTCAGGTTACTACGACTTCATGAATCGGCAACGGGATGCCCAAGTGCTTGAGCATTTGACTAAGAATGACGTTATTGCTCTCATGGAGCATTATATCCATCCTAGCAGCCCTCGGCGTGCCAAGACCGTCACTCATCTTCAAGCGCTACCAGGTGACGAAGCGAATACAGCACAATCTACTACACCTTTGAGCAAGGAAGCTCTTGATGCATTCCTCCATGTACTTGACTCTCACGGTGTAAGCATTCCGCCGGAAGCACGCGATGCCCTTGCCGTGCAGATGACAAGCGTGGAAAGCCTTCAGGCGTTCGTCAAAGAGGCTTGTGCCTCGGGTGAACTCCCGCCGAGCCTGTCTGAATCGGCACTGTGTGAAGAAATCGATCGATCAGCTAAGGCGCATCCTAAGCAAGCGCTCAACCTTGCGTCGGATCTGGCATCGGCACCACAAGACGTGTTAACACCGGAAGAAGTGCAAGATGTACATGCGTTCAAGAAAAGTCTCACCCCAAGCGCAGAGGCAAAGCCCGTGCTGCCATGGGACGTGTATCAGCAAGAACCCCATGACCCAGTGGATGATTCTTTGTACAGTTCGTCAGCACCTGTTGATGTGCATGCGAACATGTAGCTGGAAACTACATAGCGAGAGAAAATATTGTCCGGCTCAGACTACAACATAGAATGCACACCAATGCGAGACCGCAATCCTGGCTTGGTTGCCAGCCGTACGATTTATGTACTATAGCGAAAATTGGTATGACTTTACTTGCGGATAACCTTTGGAGCCTCATTACCGCGGACAAAACCGTCGATACCGGCGTACGTAGCATCCTTCTCGATGTGTTCAATGCGAAGGAGTGCGTTGTACTTGCACACACGCTCCGTGCGCGCAGGCGCACCGGTCTTGATGATACCAGAGTTGAGAGCGACAGCAAGGTCGGCAATGGTCGTGTCTTCTGTCTCACCCGAGCGGTGCGACACCATGACAGCCCAGTTGTCCGACTGAGCGAGCTGAGCAGCCTGGATCGATTCGGTGATCGTGCCGATCTGGTTGATCTTGAGCAGAAGACCGTTGCAAGCCTTCTTCTCGATGGCCGTCTTGATACGCAGCGGGTTCGTAACGGTCAAGTCATCACCGATGATCGTGACGCCGGCCGACTCGCGCAAGATCGTCCAGGCCTCCCAGTCGTCTTGGTCGAAGGGGTCTTCAATCGACGTGATGGGGTACTTCTCAATGTAACCCTTGTAGATCTTAGCGAGCTCGGCACCAGAAATCCATTTGCTTGGGTCCGAGTTCGGGTTCTTGAAGTCAAGGTCGTACTTGCCATCCTTGTAGAACTCCGAGCTGGCCACATCAAGCGAAATGTTCACGCGGCCCTCGTAGCCGGCCATCTTGATCGCATCCATCAACAAGTCCAGCGCCTCATCAGCCGAGTGCAGGTTCGGTGCGAAACCGCCCTCGTCACCAACGTTCGTCGCGTCAATGCCGTACTTCGACTTGATAACCTTCTTCAGCGTGTGGTAGACTTCTGTGCCGATCTGCATCGACTCTGTGAAAGTCTTCGCACCCGTTGGCACAATCATGAACTCCTGGAAGGCAAGCGGGTTACCTGCGTGCGAGCCACCGTTGATGACGTTCATAGCAGGGGCTGGCAGGATGTGTGGCGAGCCCGTGTTCGCCAGGCTCGAAAGGTACTTGTACAGGGGCATGCCCTTCTCACCAGCGCCAGCCTTGGCAACGGCGATCGACACACCTAGGATGGCATTCGCACCGAGCTTGCCCTTGTTGGGAGTGCCGTCCAGCTTGATGAGGAAGTCGTCCACTTCTTTCTGCGACGTCACTGAGATGCCCGACTTGATCAGCTCAGGGGCAATCACATCGTTCACATTCTTCACAGCCTGGTTCACACCCTTGCCGACCCAGCTCTTTGAGTCCTTGTCTCGCAGCTCGACAGCCTCGTGGATACCCGTCGAGGCACCTGACGGCACAGATGCACGGAACAGACCCTTGTCCGTCACAAGGTCGACTTCGACCGTGGGGTTACCACGCGAGTCAATGATCATGCGTCCCTCAATCTTCTGAATGCTCATGCTGGATCGTTTCAGTGTTGGTATGAGAGATCCACCCCCATGGGGCCGGCTTCCCGACCTTTTCAATGCATTCACATCCCGACAAGGGTCCTGCTAGGCCGCGGGGTCAAGAACCGCCCCATTGTAAATCACGTGATTAAAACCCTTCATCCAAACGCACTCTCGCACACGGGTTTGACGTGTACGTGTGTTGATTGCTAGGCTGCCAGGACCAACGAGCGCTGGGACCCTAGGCACCACGAATTTGCTCTTCTCCACGTGTCCTGCTTCAAACTACCGTGCGGGTCCGACGAGTTTCTTGACGATGCTATAAGGCGACGAGTTGCCATGGCAAGTCGAGTGCTTCGCGCCACTCTTGGTCATTTCGCGGCAAGTCAGGACATGGACGTGCCGTATATTGATATGAAGGGCGGACCATGCACTGTACAAGAGGGGCATGCATCGCTCGAGGTGTCGAGTTTATAGGCTCAGTCAAAGCATATGGCGGCTTGTCCAGATCGCTGACGCGCATGCTTAGTTTTTGCAAGTGCAATAGTAGTACACGCGCAATAGCAGGATATGCTCTCAGCGAGTAATTTTCATACAGCGTGCTTACGAACTGACGTAGTGTCCATGTGTATTGCCTAGTTCGCACAGTCGCACAGGCTTGATTAATGAAGCGGAGCGGGTACGCGGTAGCATTCGTCACTTGGCCCTTGTCACCAGGCTGGCAAAGGAACAATGCAATGAGCTGCTCCTCACGCTCTACTCGGTGCCGAAGATATCGGCGTAGAGCTTCTTTACCCTTGGGAATGACGGGACCGTGTCCGGGAAACAAGACATTCTCCTGAGACATACCCGACATGGGTGTCCCGGTCACACCGAGCGGTGTCGCCTTGCTGGCATCGAGGAGAGAAAGTCCGCGCTGCAGGCTGTACATGTACTGAATGAGGTCTTCAAATACCGTTGAGCCTCGACCCAATACATTGTCACCCGTTAGCAGTATTCGGTCCTCCTCCAGCCAGAGCATGGCATGATCAGCGGCATGCCCTGGCGCGTACACGACGCGGAGTGTCGATGCAAGTTCTGGGTCTTCTGGGTCACATACTCGGATCTGATCCTGATCCTCCAGAGGCCACATGAGCTGCGGAAGTCCATCCGCGCTTGGTGCATGTGCGTACGCATCTGGTGGTACATGTGACGCTCTTTGCGAGAAGCTCGTATCCGTGACGGGATCGGGGACTTTGCGCACTCGAGGAACTGGTACATGGATTTCAGGCGCTGCTTCACGCCGCAGCTTGTGCAGCATTCGGAGAACAAACGGCACACCGCCCACATGATCATGATGCCAGTGTGTTAAAACGCTAGAAATGTAAATTGAAAGACAGTCACAACGTACATATCAGTGATAGCTATGCGTACAGGCAATGCTTCGTCACTCACGCACAGGTGGCCTCGCAGGACGCACTCCAATATGGGCGCATACTCTTCTTTGGCATCACCTGTGTCTACCAAAATGGCAGGTAGGAGCGTATTTCGATCATCAAAGTTCCAATCGCATGGTGGCATAATCAAATAGGTGTTGGTACCTGGTCCGTAAGGTATGAGCACGAATAAATGCTTTTGTACATGACCAACTTACCGTTGAGCGTGAAAGTGCTCGGATTTTGTCCTAGGATTCGCACGGTACGCGTGTTCAAACGAGTGATATCGGTCATCGGATCGAGTGGTCGGCTCGTAGGCGCGCCCGAAGCTCTTGCTACTGACGCAGCCATCATCGCCTGCCGAGAAAGACGCATTTCTCACCAGGACTGCTAGAATTGTGGATTCTTTTTTTTTTAAATTGTAATCATTATCTGACGCGCGAATTGTTCTTGACAGCCCTCCAGCGCTATTGAATCAAGCAGGCCATCTTCTCCCACCTACGTCCTGGTTCTTTCCACGCATCTCTTTTTTCCCATGAACATGTCCCTTGATTCGACGAATCCAGCAGCTGCCACAGAGGATTTGGGTGATCAAGCTGCGTGGACATCAACGGCCGAGCCTACGGCAGGCACTGTGGCCGAAAAAGAGCGCCTCGTGCGTCAGGTATTGTCATTGCAAAGTGGAATGACAGGTATGTTTGCAGTTTGGGCGAGCCTCGCTACACACACACACACACACTCATACACATACATTTCAGGTACTAACATTCATTTGCTTCAGCCTTGCATGAACGTCTGGCCTCAGTCCAGCGTGACTGTAAAAACTACGAAAATGAGAATGAAATGCTACAAACGTACATCGATGGCATCACGAAAAACATGGCTTCCAAGCCATAGCCGGAGTGCTTAGAATCCACCAAGCCTTTTCTTGCGCGGTTGTGCTGCCATCGAACGCCGCCGAGCATATCTCCCTGGCTCCAGCTGCGTTTGAACCACACCATCTTGTGAAGAAGGTGGTTGCGAAGATTGCATTGATGAGTAGATGGGTGAGCTCGTTGGCTCATCATTCTGCCTGGTGTGTTTCCCGGGCTTATTTGAACGACCAATGGAAGGCCGCACGATTTGCGATGCTGATACAAAGCGTCCGGCAGGGGTTGAGTTTAGTGCAGCGCCTGCGTCAAAGTCTAGCCCACGATACGCGGGTCGGTATGTGTACGAGTCAGTGGACGTGCCAATCGGCCATTCACTAAGAAGCAGACGAGCTGCGTCGGTCAGAGACACCGATTTATTGGCGTCATACACAGACAGTGATGTCGTTGGACACCGTGGTTCTGACCGCTGATCCCAGTACCAGTTTACGTTCTTTGGACGTGCGTGCTCATCGTTCCCATGACGCGCTGTCTCGGCGTCAGGTGTTGGCGCGGCTGCTGTATAGCCGAGCGACAAAGAGAGATCTAAAGCTTCTTGCTCCTGAGCCTCTATCACATGCTCGTTGTCATTCGCACTTGGCACGTGCAAGTATTTGGATCCCAACCATGAAGCCAGCTGGGGCATGGTTGTACAAGGTTCTCGTGCAAACTGCATACCAACCAAGCACGCATTCTTAAGCTGGTGTTCTTGCCACAAACGCTGCAGTTGTTCGGCCAGATCCTTGTTAGCCCTTATCAGTCTGGCACGTAGGATATAGTCCATATGCATGTGTGAAGAGCCTGCCGCATGCTTGCCTGAAAAGGTGTGGTATAAACGATCGAGTCTGGCATAAGCATTCGTGTAGTACGTACAAAGTATGTGTCTTGTCCACCAATGCGCGTGGCACCCTCTCGAGAGCTGCGAGCTGGCGTTGCGTCTCGGCTTCCTCGATTGAGCGCTCACTTATTCCTAGATAGCTCAGCAAAACAACTTGCGAGGTATGTGAATACCCAATCTACCATACATACCTTTGAACACTGCGCGGAAATCCATCTGTGTTACTTCCATTCGCCCAAACGGGCCAGGATCATACGTCTGCTTCGCATCTTCAGCTCGCTTGCATAAACCATGCGCCCAAGCCACTTGAATAGGTTCGTCGTTAGACGCGGCTGACGATGCTTGGACAAGCTGCATCCAAAGAGACCCACGCATCGTTTGCTCCACTTGCCAAAGTGTTTTACTTGAATCAGTTGATCCACCAAAGCTGTTGAGGCCAGTCGCAAACGCGGGGGGAGTTGGAGATGCAGCTGTTATTTGTGTGTACGGCACAGCACTTCGAAGTATGTGAGGCGCGTCGAATGTGAGCGCGTGCGTGTCATCTGCCTGCGCTCCGTACACGGTATGAAGACGGTTTTTCTGAGAAGACAGGACAAGATATTCGCCCCCCTCCACATTTGTACGATGCAGCGATAATGTCCTGTCGAACCCACGCTGATGATTCCACGAGCTCCATGGAACAGTTGGGAAGCGTACGTCATAGTACTGAACGGCATCTGTCGTCGCAACAGCCAGTAACGTTGATGGCATTGGAAGCTGGGATACTGCTAAGCTTGTCACTTTGGCTCGGCGCATGGCCTGTGGCGAATAAGACGTGCTTAAGATCATGCTAGGCTCGGGCGCTCTCGTATCGATTGCGTGCACATCATAGCATGAGGATGCGTAGAGAATATGCGGCATAGAAGATGCTAATTTCCACCATCTGTCATCTTGCACGGCTTCCAAAGACGCTAGCACCGTCGTCGTCTTAGCAGCCGCATCCCATAGACGCACTGTACCATGCGTGTCAACGGCGTACGTACGGTCATTGCGTGCCACTTCTGCTGCTGCGTGTACATCCATCAGTCGTGTACAGACGTGCTTGCCAGTACGTATTGTGTCATGCACGTGCAAAACAAATCGCGGTTCGTCTCGTGGTGGTGTGTGTTGGTTGTCCGATGTCAAGGTGCCCAAGAGTAGCGTCGTGAGCGTCCGAACAAGAATGCGCACCTGGCCGTGCACAGTCAACCATGCTTGTACTTGTACAATTGGGGCTCGCGTGCGCAATGCAGGCGTGCCTGTTCCCAGGGCGCCGAGGTTAGGAAACGCGCGAACGACTGTCGCAACTGCATGTAAGTAGGTGAAAGGGCTCAAACATACACAATTCACAACGATCCTGGCCACCAGCGCACAAAATTAACAGGCTATCACCTCCATAATCTGCAACAATTGAAATCGTGCTTCCAACAAGCTCATCACCGGCAAGCGCTTGCTGAATACTTTTCTGCTCGTCGTCCAGCATAGTCTTGGCCAGCAAGCGCGATGGAATTTGTATCCCTGGATGGTATCTCTGCATGAATCGAATAGATTGTAATGTACGATCGTAGATGGATTGGCTGTAGATATCTGGAATGGGGTACGGACTTGTATCCGGAAAGAGGCATACGCCCTGGCTGGCCGGACGCAGCATGCGAACATTCGATCGTTGCTGTCGCCCCGGCACATACCACTGGACACGAGACGTGTGCGACTCTGCGCGCACAAGCTCCGCAGAGCCGCTATCTTCCAAGTTTTCTAGTGAGCTCGTATTGGCCGACTAACTTTGCCTCGCGCACTAGCGTCAGATGTCTTGGCTACTTTGTCTGCCAGGCAGGACGCGTGTGTAATTTGATGTAGAGTTTTGGAGCTCATACAGGTTCATGTGGAGGCTCATGCGGGCAACGGTGATATGTTTGTGTCGGCAAATGTAACACGTGTGCGCCCAATGCCATCGAGCTCATCAAATACGTAGGCGGGGCTAAGATAGCCCCTGAACAATTATGAAAGGTTTCGTGCTAATGAAGCCCTGCATATTGGGAACTACCTGTATGTACAAACATACAAACTCAAACCATTCCCCGTATGGACCCATACACATAATCATACACATAGTTATACAGAGTTAGACACACGTAACCATAATCTACTTTTGAGTAGAGGGTAAGGAAGTCGATGCAAGGATCTGTGAGAGCAGATGATCGACCGTTTCACGCCTGGACTCGGATCTCTGAGGTGGTGTTTGTGGAGTCAACTGAGTTGCAGATGCGACGCCCCGACTCTGTGTGAAGCGAGGTGTTGGAAGGCTTGCAGCCGAGGGAGAATTATGGAACTCTGGACCAGCGTATGCGAGCGGTTCAGGCAAAGGAGACGATGAAGATGATACTTTTGTAGAAATTGGAATCTTCGAAGGCGTCATCGGTGTCTGAGAATCTCGCACCTTCGTTAAATTCTTGTTCTTGCCTTTGGGCGCATTCTTACTCTTGTTCCGATCTGCCGAAACTTTGGTATTCGTAGGCTTCGAAAGCTGGCTCCCCTGCGTACCAAATGTTTCCATATCTTTAGCAGTCTCTGCGCGATCATATGTCGGGCCCCGACGATTGGACTGTTGGAACAGCTCTTGCTGCCACGTCAGGCCGCTGGATGATGGCGTTGGAGGCGTTGTGCCTGATGCTGTCATTGCGGACGACGGTGCTGCTACATTGCTTGAAGCTGAGGGGAGTTTGTCTTTTCTTTTGCCTCTCGCAGGGTTGCTGCCGGTAGCCGACTTGGGCTTCTCGCTCTTGCGATTCGGCTTCCATGTCTGGGTCAGAAGTTCTTGTTGCCATGTTAACGGAGTTGGCGTAGAAACATGGGGCATAACAGGTTGCATTAGTGTCATGAAGAGCGGCGTGTCAATGCAGGTGCTTGTGGGAAGACGACGTATAATAATTTGCGTGCACCCAGAATGCCATCGATTGAAGTATGGGACTACGCTAAGGTGTGGCTGGACATCCGCGTTGTCATCCCAGACCTGTTTGTCCAATGCGGCAAATGCACCGGACACGTGGAATGAATGCTGAGTCAGAATTATTTTACGGGTGCTCCACTACGAGATAGGCAGGCACCTGTTTTACGTCGGCGCCGTCATCATAAAACATAAGTCTGTATTTGGTGTTAAGCAATTCGTTTTCTCGTTTTAAAAGCTAGCCGTTGCAGGAAGAACGTTTGTGTAAGCACCAACGGTCAATACTTGATAAAATGCATACGTACTTTGTTTCTGGGAACGGAGGCATGTATGTTGGGGCCGCCGCCCTGCACTGTAGCCCAGTAGAAGCAGCTTGTATCGGGGTATAACGCCAGCACGCGTGTGCCGACAGCATAATCCTCGGATGGTAAAGAGTCAATGTTGACAGGTAGAGGAACTATCGAATGGATCGTCGTGTTCCATTTTCTGCATTCAACGTGTTAATCCTCATCATCCTGAGTGTGTCTGAACGTACGGTCCGTTGGGTCCCTCATCTTCGGCGTCTTGGACAACATAGCGTGTCTTATCGCCTTGAATGCACTCAATAACGGTAGCAAGAATCCATTCCTCCTCACCAACATTGTTTCCTTCGGGTGTTTGGCAAAATGCCACTTTTCGTCCACGTTGTAGCGGCAGTTGCGGCTTGATGCGCATCCAATGGGTATTGTCATTTGCCTTTGGAGGCGCACGGTTTTTCCGCATATCAGATCCTGATCCCTTGGTCTTGAGCTCTGTACCAATGTCCTCAAGTTCAGCCGGTTCATCCGTCCTGCGTTTTCGACGGCGTAGCTCAGTTCCTACCATCCCTGACGATGCCTTGCGAAGCGCAATAAGTACATGCATCTGTTCTAAGGCACCAACAATACACCTGCATCGTCAGCATGCAAGACATACCTGTGTTCTTCTTGGACATATCTTTCCACCATGGCGTACAACGCATCCATGTTTTTGGCATCTGAGCTGGCCTTTAACAGTTTTTCATAGCCGGAAAGAGATGATGAGCGAGCGCTATCCAATCCACGAAGTTGTGCTCGCACAACCTGCCATACTTGCACTTCTTCCATCGTCGCACTTGTGCCCCGATCCGTTCTTACGCGACCCGTCATGACATGCCAATTGAGATGGAGTGGGAAAATTTCACTTTTGTCCATCCATCTTCCCCACACACGAAAGCGCCTGAAACAATCGGGCGCCGCGATTGAGGCGCGCTCAGGACCGATTGGTGGCGGGGCAGTATGAATTCCATCCTCCATCCCGATTTCTTTCTTATTCAATGGCTCTTCCAAACTTGAGATCCATTTTCCGATCCTCCCGCACGCCGCTACAGGAGCGGGATCTCGAGCGCGCGGCATGGCTATATTTTTTCGGATTTGTCGCTACTTGCACTACTATAGCATGGATTGCTGCGCGTGTGCATAAGCTTGCCTAAACGATGCATGCATTGTGTGATTCATCGTCTGAGTGTGTATTGGGTATGCGAAAAAAAAGGCTAAAGAAAAAAAGACTATTTACGCCTTTGCTTCTTGAGACTCAAGCAAGGCATGCAGCCGAATTTCATCTTCTCGAGCCATGAGCTCTTCAATCAGATATGAGAGACCTGTTCCACTACTGTCATCGCCATCCATGAACCGATGGATGTCGGAAAGTGAGATCCCGATGCGATGGTCAGTGACTCGATCTTGCGGAAAGTTGTACGTCCTCACGCGTTCGCTTCGCTCGGCACTTGCGACCTGTGAGCGACGCAAAGCGCGATTCTCACTCGCCTCTTTCTGTAAATGGATGTCTAAGAGACGCGCACGAAGCACATCCCATGCTTTGACGCGGTTCTGATGCTGGCTTCGCGAATCCTGCATGGATACTGTAATGCCGGAGGGATCGTGCGTGAGACGCACGGCCGATTCTGTCCTATTCACATGTTGACCGCCAGCGCCGCGAGCGCGCATCGTCTCGACTCTTACGTCTTTTGGATCGACAATGTCTTTCGATACATCATTTTCTGCCTGCATCGGCAGCACAATTATGGCCATTGTGCTTGTTTGCAACTTTCCCAAGTTCTGAGTTGCCGGGATTCTTTGCACACGGTGCACACCGGCTTCGAATCGGAGTGCCTCGAATGCATTTGGGCCGTGAATTTGTAAAATGGCTTCTCGATAAGCGTCACCAGCACCGCTAGTCGCTGATACATCCACAGGGGTTGCAGACAACAGGTCCGTGGACCAACCAGCACCAAGCATCGATGGATCGTCTTCATCTTGTGCTTTTTGTGCACGCGTCTCACAAAACTTGATGTACATACGTAGCATTTCCCCAAGGAACAAGCAGGATTCCTGTCCTCCCACACCCTGCCGCAGCTCCATAATCGCTCCTTTGCTCTGAATGCTGCGCGAGTTTGAGAGAATCTGCTGTTTAAGTGCTTCGTGCCGCGCGTCTGCCTCATCACGCATCTGACTGAGCTCTTGCTCAGCCATCTCCAGCATGTCCTTGTCTTTTTCTGTTTCACAAAGCCGTTGTGTGTCCTGCACACATTGAAGTTGTTCTCTCCACGCACTCCATGTCTTATGTACAGCCTCGAGGTCTTTGATTCTTTGCGATGCGACCACAGAGGCTTGTGCGTTTTCCATCAGTTGCTGACGTTCCTGCATCATCGCTGAGGCAAGCTTTTCCACCACATCACTTGCCTTGATCGTGGTCGACATCCGCCGAAAGTACATACGTGCAAGCAAAGCATCTCTCAACATGCATCGCCGCACCGCATTCACAACCATCGCGACGTTTTGATCCCCCCTATGTATTTTTTTGTCGCGAGGCGTGTCACTTGTGTTAGTGACGTTTCCGGCTAGTAAACTGTGTCAATTGCAGGCACCAACTTGCCCCAAGCCCACCCACTCCCCTAGCTAAAGAGAATTGCACGTGGCTATTTCGAAGAGCCGGCCTACAAGGGTGTGCCAACAACCGATGTGGTCGGCCGGCCCCAACTCCCACTTCCACTTGAGTGCTGGCTGCTTCGGAACCCGTCGTCTTTGGCCTCGGCTTGTCATTGTGTTGTGTGCCGCGTCGTGATCATGCTCTCAGATCCTACGGCGTACACACTGGTAGCTCCTAATGCAGGCTATCGCCTCGATATGTCTACGCGAGAGCTGCGAACGAATTTGCAGAGTCAGAATGATGAAGTTAAGATCGAGACGCTCCGTGCCATCATCGTATCGACCATCAATGGCGAGCCTCATGCGTCTTTACTGATGCCCATCATTCAATACGTACTGCCAAGCAAGAATAAGCAACTGAAAAAGATGCTTCACTTTTACTGGGAAGTGTGTCCAAAGCTCGATGGTGAAGGCAAACTGAAACAGGAGATGATTCTAGTGTGCAATGCGATTCGGAATGACCTGCAGCACCCGAACGAATACATCCGTGGATCAACACTACGCTTCTTGCAAAAGATTAAAGAGCAAGAGATTCTTGAGCCTCTCGTCCCTTCTGTACGCCAGTGCTTGGATCATCGTCACAGCTACGTGCGCAAGAATGCCGTCATGGCCATTTGGACGATATATGAACGTCACGAGCATCTCATTAGCGATGCACCCGAGCTCATCGAGTCTTTTTTGGCCGCTGAATCTGATGCCACATGCAAGCGCAATGCTCTCACGATGCTTGTTCACACTGACACACCACGCGCCGTGGAATATGTGTCGAGTGTCATGAACCAGGTGCCAGTGATGGACGAGCTCATGCAAATGGCCGTCATTGAGCTTATACGCACAGATGCCAAGAAAGGTAGCGAAAGAATGACGGACTACATTCAGATCCTATCCGAATTACTGACGACTTCGAGCCATGCTGTGAAGTTTGAAGCTGCCATCACTTTGGCTGGCCTCGCCCACAACGTGCCTGCTGTCAAGGCCATTGCAAGTGCGCTCATTGACCTTTCAGTCCAAGAAAGCGACAATAACGTAAAGCTGATTGTATTGGATCGTCTGGATGCGCTCCGCTTGCGTCATGAGCATGTGCTGGACCCGTTGGTGATTGATCTCCTTCGTGTTTTGTCGAGTCCTGACATAGACGTGCGCAAAAAGGTACTGGACATGGCACTTGATATGCTCTCTGTGCGCACAGTTGAGGAGGTTGTGCTCGTGCTGCGCAAGGAACTCGCGAAGACGACGCAGGCACAGGATGCCAGCACGCCGTATCGTCATTTACTGATCAAGTCACTTCATGCTTGCGCAGTGCGTTTCTCAGAAGTTGCCGGCGATGTTATGCTAGAGCTGATGAATTTCCTGAGCGACTCAGGAAGCACGAGTGCTGTGGATGTAATTGCGTTTGTGCGGGAGGTTGTTGAACGCTTCCCTGACATGCGAGACGACATCCTCGGTAAATTAATTCAGTCTTTCCCCGAGTTCCGCAACGGCAAGGTGTACCGTGGAGCGATGTGGATTGTGGGTGACTATGCAACGTCTATATCTAATGTGAATGATGCGATGCAGCAAATTCGCAAGGTGCTTGGTGAAATCCCTATTCTAGCTTCAGAAAAGCAGCAGATGGACCAGAGTGAGACGGCTGGAGCCATGACAGACGACAATGTGGCTAGCGCACCAAAACCCGTCTCCATGACGCGTGTTCGTGCTGATGGCACCTATGCAACAGAGTCGGCCTTCACGACTGACACAACCACTGACAAGTCAAGTTTGTCGCGGAGCAAGCCGCCGCTGCGAAGCCTGATTCTTTTTGGCGATTATTACACTGCATCGGTGCTTTCCGCGACGCTTGTCAAGCTAGTACTTCGTTTCATGAACGTTTCCTCAGACGAGGGCGCAAAAAATATGCTGCGCGCTGAGGCGATGCTTATTATGACGTCAATTTTGCGTGTTGCTCAGTCAAAGTATGTGACTGCTCAAATTGACGAAGATTCGAAAGAGCGGATCGTCACATGCTTACAGATCTTGGGACGCGCGACTCAGTCGTTCGAAGAGGCAGAAGCCGCCGCGCAGGTGTTCCTCGACGAGTCCCGCCGCGCCTATGCCAGTATGCTGACGCATGAGCGCCAGCGTTTGTCGAAATCGAACGAAACGCAAAATCGCGCTCCTATCCAGCAGCCGCATCAACAATTGTTGTTCCGTCAGCTTGGCGGCCCTGAAACACTGGATGACGATATTGATTACGAGACAGATCTGAACCGTGCCACCGGCATGGGCACTGTGTCCAAGGACGACTTTATTAGCAAGTTACAACGTGTGGTCCAGTTGACAGGCTTCTCGGATCCTGTGTATGCGGAGGCATATGTTGATGTCCACCAGTTCGACATTTTACTAGATGTTCTCGTCGTAAATCAGACCGATGAGACATTCCAAAACCTTAGTATTGAACTGGCGACGCTCGGTGACCTCAAGCTTGTCGAGCGGCCCTCCACGTACACAATTGCTCCCTACAGCTTCCAGAGCATCAAGGCCACAATCAAGGTGTCTTCCACCGAGACAGGTGTGATCTTTGGCAATATCGTCTATGAGAAAGCAAGCGTGGGCTCGGGAAGTTCGAAGGACAGCTCCTACGTGGTGCTGAACGAAATCCATATCGATATTATGGACTATATTTCTCCATCGTATGTCTCAGAGACCGAGTTCCGCAGCATGTGGACGGGCTTCGAATGGGAGAACAAAGTCAATGTAAAGACGGATATCTCCGATGTGCGTCAGTATCTTGAGCACATCATGAAGGCCACAAACATGGCATGTCTTACTCCGGAAGCAAGTCTCGCTGGTGAATGTGGATTCCTGAGTGCAAACTTGTCTGCCACAAGCCTTTTCGGCGAAGATGCTCTTGCAAATGTCAGCATTGAGCGGTTGGACAATGGCACAATCCAAGGCCACGTCCGAATTCGATCCAAGACGCAAGGTATTGCTTTGAGTCTTGGCGACAAACTATCTATGGGTACGCGTTGATTGCACAGCGCTAGATGAATTCTAGACTGACATTAGCTACAGCACAGAAATCCTCATAAATTGTCCCTTTCTGATAGGTCAAGAAATGGCATAGCATGTCCCCCTGCATTATGTGTGTCGTTTGATCAGTGTACTAAATTTGAATTTGCATTCGCAGTCTCAGTTATGCCACAGCGAGCTGGAATAGGACTAGTAATCAAGGGACGGGATCGCTCCTTGACGCCAGCCCAGAGATTTTTTTCTCCATTCCATTTTTTCATTCGTCGACTGCCTCGTGGTAGGGCAAACAAATACGCCCTCTTTCACGCACAAAACCACCTAAATCTTTGCCTCATTTTTGTTTGACGCCTTAAAGTGCGCATGATCCACCACCACCCAGTCAGTTCAACACCATGAAGTTCGGAAAAAACTATATCGATTTGTTGGAGACATCACAGTTTTTGCCAGAATGGAAAAATAGTGCGATCGAATACAACAAAGTATGTCCGGTTTTGCTGCGGCTTGTGGTGATTGACGCTTCAGCTTAAATCCTTAATTAATAACGTTGTGGATGAGCTGACTCATTATGGTCTCACACCCGATGTTGTCGATGGGCTCTTAAATGCGGAAGAGCCGACGCTTAATAGGACCCAAAAGCGCTCGACGCCGGGGAATATACTACAGCTCAGTCCTTCATTGGATTCAGCCGAGACGAGCCACGCGCACATCTCCTCTGCAGCTCGTTGGTTGTCGTCTCTTCCGAGGGATGAGCGTTACGCTGTCAAGAAGAATGGTCCTAAACGGAAACGTAGAGCAAGCTTCGGCTCTGCAGGTCTGCATCTTGATCGCTCGGAGACATCGCCCGACACATTTTGGGCATCTATCAACGTGCCTGTTTCCTTCGTTGAATCACCATCCCCCAAGCGGAGAAGTCCCGCACGCCGTCACTCCATTGGTGGATCTAGGGATAATTTTGTTACCAGTTTAAATCAGGATCTTCCGCCTCTAGTTCTTCCCGTGGGAGCGTTGCACGAGCCAGGCCAATATGGTCCTGACCCTCTCCGAAGTCGACAATCTTCTCATGATTATCAAACACTGAAGTGGATGCAAGAAAAGCAGCCAGAACTGTTTCCTGACGACGAAACTATTGACACAGATACCATTGACCCCGAGGAATCATCGCATTCAGGCGCCAAGAAGCAGTGGATCGAAGCCAAGTCGGGCCGTAGAGCATGGGGAGAGTATGAACTTTTTGATGACTCTTTTGGTGTACATCCCCAAATTGTTTTGCATGTCGAGTCGCCTAATGCTCTTACACCTGTAGACTCGCCCGACACACCGGGATCTGACCACATGTCTTCAAGCACCTCTTCATCGCCTGGTACATTCACACGTACGCCTCGAAAGAACAGTATGGCGTCTCGCTCTTTGCGGCACTCTATTCAGCAGCTTGATCTAGGGAAACCTGCACAGGAAATACCGACGATAGCCTCACGCGACTACAAGGGAGCTGAGGAAATGAATGAAGTGGCGCCTGGCTTCCATCATCGTCGAATTGTGATTCCGCTAAAAGCTGATGAACGTTTTTTCGATTTGCTCATCTTGGCTATTCGTCGACTTCTTCAGCTACATGTTTCTCAGCAACGAACCCTCACGATGCATGTGGAATCGCTTTGCTCGACCATTGCTGAGGTGGCCAGCCCAGTCAACTCTCACAATGACATGTATGTATGGCGTGAAATCTTCTCTTTGTGGCTCGAATTTGATATATTTGAAGGCACTAGGGAGAAAGACCGTGGAGAAATGAGTGTCGCGGCGAGTGAGTCACGGTTGCACAAGTATTTGGAAGCACTCGAGAAACGCGGTCTTCTTACTCCCCATCAATCTATTGAGCAGCGCGGAAAGACGTTAGCCGGTACACTTGACTCTTGGGCATTGCAAGCATTTTCACCTACTAATCCTTTGACTGATCCGCGCAGCATTGCTACGCTTGAGCATTTCTTGCGTCTGAATGTCGCACTTGTGACTATTAAACGCTTTGAGCGGCTTAACATCGAAACCATCCGCAAATTATTTAAAAAACATGCTAAAAAAACTTCTCTCCATATCAGAGAGAACATTAGTCGTATTTCTTCCTCTTCAAAGGCCCAGCAACTGCTGCGGGCTGCTTCCTTTGATTCGCCTATACCCGAACTCGACTGGAGCCATGCCTCCGTGGGAGATGTCTTGAAGTCTTTGACAGCTTTGGCTCCTTCCAAGTTCCAGGCAAGTTTCCAGCTCTCACTTCCTCGAATTGTTTCTTGCCTTTTGACGAAAGCCCTTATGCCAGTTCTTCCTAGTGTAGATGATTACAGCTGCTCAGTCTGCACTTCGATTGCTTGGCATCCTATCCGACTGTGTTGTGGACATCTCTTTTGTATCCGTTGCCTTGTTAAGCTTCAAAAGCAGGGGATGAATGAATGCCCTCTTTGTCGAGCACCTAATGCCGTACGCGATGCTGATGAGAACAACCTCGACTGTGATATGATGAAATATCTTCAAGAATGGTTCCCTCGAGAGGTGGAAGAGAAAATCAAGGAAAACAAGTCGGACCGTTCAGTTGAGCAACGTCATGAAAAGCAAGTTCGTCGCAAGAACCGATGGGCTCGTTTCAGGACAAGATATCATCCTGAAAATGAACCTCAGCGAGAATGCGTCATTTCGTGATTCCCACTTGCACTTCAAATCGGTCGTCTTCCATTTTTTTACTGACTATCACGACTACGAAACCTTTTGAATCACTTTGCCACTATGTATCGAACTGGTTTGAGATAATGTAGTGTTTCGATATATTTCACAACCATGTATGAAATTTTTTGGGTTACAATTGTTGATGAATTCTTGCTCACTGTTCTCTGAGGCTTAATGGGCCATGTATATGTATGTTCAAGTCTTTTGTGATACCGAAACCCCATCGAAATCGTGTCGTCGATCTTTGCTTGTACACGTGACTGATATCAAGGCACGCAGGCGATCTGTCGCATGCTACAATTTTAGGGTGGATGCAATTTTTGTGCACAAGCGCGTTCTGGCGCCCAATAAAATTTTCTCATAACTCTATTTGACATACGCGACTACACTTCTCATGTCTGAACAGAGATCCTGCATGTGCAAGTTCAGGAGAGGAGAGGGGAGTTTTGATGATAATATTCGATTCGTATCATAATAGTTGTTCGTAAAGAGTCAAAACACCGTCACAGACGTGCGCTTTGATGTATCAGTTTCTTGTTTAAGCTTTGGAAAGCTGGTATCCATAACTTCCGCAACAGAAGGATGCTCTTGATTGAGCAAGCTAAGTCGTAATTTACAAATATCCTCTTCGAGAGCTAGAGTTTGTCCAAATGCAAGACATTGAAGACGTTCAAGCGTTAATAAAACGTCAAAGCACCAGCTGTACTGATCCTCTCCAAGCTCACTATCAGGAAGAGGTGCTCGTAGGCATATCATTTCCAACTCATCAAGGCACAAGTGCCTTGCTGCCATTACGAGTGATTTTCGGAACATAACTCCCAAAGAAGAATTGTGTTTCGTATCTGTATTAAGCAGTGAGGGATCAAGACGGGTCCGTGTTGGCCAGCAATAGTCGAATCCGTCTTGCTCAATATACCATGCCATGACATGTCCATCATCAAAGCGTGTTGTTTTCACCACAATGAGTAATTGTGTAGTTTGTGGAAAGGACGTCACTATAAGCACCTCGATGGCCAGAATGCGCCCTCGAGGAGCCGGCGCAAGCATAATGCATGGAAGAACAGAAGAATATTTGTCTGAATACACGAGAACAATACTGGATTCACTCAGGTTGGCAGGATTATGTACCGTTATGTGTAACTGCAGTCTTTTGAATTTAAGGGCGCTGTAGTCACGGTCCATCCATCACCCTTAAATTTTTTTTGGCACAGTCCAACAAGTGTGACTAGCCCATCGATAGGTTCCGATTTAAATTGCATGGGGTAATACGCTTTGGACACCTTAAATATCAACTCTCTCACACGTCGATGCATATCCCGATGACTAAATCTCTTCGTGATTGTGAGTGTTGGCCACGTCTAGAGTGCTCTGCTCTTATTTACAAAATTAGTCACCCGCCCTTTAGCTGAACCATGTGGCAGCACATGTGGTCACGTGACACTCAGTCCAATTTGTGAGGTCACTTTTGTAAGCACTCGAAAGTATGAAAAAAGGCTTTCTCCTGGCTGACGAAGACTGGACGATCTCGAACGCCATGGCTCCATCTGCCCCCTCGGCCTCTAAGGAGGAGCGCATTGCTATCAGTGTGTATACAAAGTATATGTTCGGTGGAAATATTCTGACTTCCAGTCAATACGGATAAATGTAAACCGGCTAAATGTCGTCAAGAATGTAAACGATCTTGTCCCGTGGTGCGCATGGGTATGTGATAAAGCTGGAGAGTGTTGGTCTAACTCTTCCGTCAGGACGTCTTTGTATTGAAGTCGCGCCCACTAGTAAGATCGCATTTATTAGTGAGACGTTATGCATTGGATGTGGTATTGTACGTGATAGCGTGTCCGTTTGTTAGGACCAATTCACTGACTGCGAAACTTAGTGTGTGAAAAAATGTCCATTCGAAGCTATCAACATCGTGAAATTGCCCACCAACCTAGAAAAAGAAACGACTCATCGCTACAGTGCGAATAGTTTCAAGCTACACCGTCTACCGACCCCACGCGTTGGGCAGGTCTTGGGTCTTGTCGGCACCAACGGTATTGGTAAGAGCACAGCCTTGAAGATTCTCGCGGGGAAGCAAAAGCCAAACCTTGGTCGATATGATGACCCACCTGACTGGGCAGAGATTTTGAAGTATTTCCGTGGCTCCGAGCTTCAAAATTTCTTCACGAAAGTATTGGAGGATAACATCAAGGCTCTGATTAAACCTCAATACGTGGATAATCTCCCGCGAGCCGTGAAGTCTCGAGCAACTGTGAATGAGTTGTTGGATGGCAAACTTCAAAGGAATAACAAGGATGAAGTTGTGGCAACATGCGACTTGCAAGCTGTGCTTGACCGTGACGTGCACAACTTGTCTGGTGGCGAGCTGCAACGCTTTGCAATTGCCATGAGTTGCATTCAAAATGCGAATATGTATATGTTTGATGAGCCATCATCATACTTGGACGTAAAGCAACGTCTTAATGCCGCCCGAACCATTCGTTCTCTCCTCGATCCTGACACGTATGTCATCGCTGTGGAGCATGACTTGTCGGTCTTGGACTATTTGAGTGACTTTATTTGCTGCTTATACGGCGTGCCAAGTGTGTATGGAGTAGTTACTATGCCAAGTCCTGTTCGTGATGGTATCAATATCTTCCTTGATGGTTACATTCCGGCGGAAAATATGCGATTCCGTGAAGACTCGCTCACTTTCAAGATTGCTGAAACTGCGGACGACGCCGAAATTGAGCGGTCTTCGAGCATCTCATACCCTTCTATGTCGAAGAAGTTAGGGTCTTTCGAGCTGTCCATCGACTCAGGCAGCTTCACAAATTCTGAAATCATTGTTTTCCTAGGTGAGAATGGTACAGGAAAGACGACTTTCGTGAAAATGCTCGCCGGCAAGCTTGCTCCGGACACGGGTGCTGACAAGCTGCCCCAACTGAATGTCTCACTTAAGCCCCAGACAATTACACCCAAGTTCCAGGGCACTGTTCGTATGTTGCTTCTGAAGCAAATCAAGGCGGCCTTTATGCACCCTCAGTTCCAGACAGATGTTGTGAAGCCCATGAGTTTGGACAACATTATCGATCAGGATGTGCAAACCCTCTCGGGTGGTGAGCTCCAGCGTGTTGCGTTGGTTCTTGCTCTTGGAAAGCCTGCTGATATTTACTTGATTGACGAGCCTAGTGCGTACCTTGATTCGGAACAACGTATCCAAGCATCCAAGGTCATCAAACGTTTCATTCTTCACTCCAAGAAGACGGCAATGATCATCGAGCATGACATTATTATGGCCACATATCTTGCTGATCGTGTCATCGTGTATGAAGGCACTCCCTCCATCAAGGCTCATGCGCGCTCACCTGAGTCGCTATTGACGGGTATGAATTCCTTCCTTGCCATGCTCGATGTGAGTATGCGTCGCGATCCAACGAACATGCGTCCTCGCGTGAACAAGTACAACAGTATTAAGGACAAGGAGCAAAAGTCTAGCGGTCAATACTTCTTCTTGGAGGATTAGTCTTTTCACGTAGCATGAAACATTATTCCTCTTTCTATTCCCTTGCCACAAGACACGACTGTGCCCTGATTTAGCGGACTGGTTTTGGGCTTGAATCGACGGGTGATGGTTACGTGGAGGCGCTCGAACGCGCACAACGAATGAAGCGCCTAAGATGCGTGCGTTTAGCTCTCAACACAGGAAGCTAGGGCCATTCTCGAACGACCATGGCGTCCATAGAATTTGCTGCAGACATAAGAGCTTGCTCATTTTCAATGCCGCGCCATCTTAAATTTTGGAAGCTTCACTTGGCAATGCTTCCATCGCCGTACGTCCGTGGTGATGATCAAAGGTACGCGACTGCGTCTCTCATGTAAGAATGACATTTGCCTATTTTTGTCTGAGTGCACTAGACTTGTTGCAACAAGTGCATGATGTTGTCGATGAAAAAGAGAGAAACGAATACATCGATTGGGTATATGATCAGCAGATGTGTAAGTTATTTGGAGAGCCCGGTATCTAACGGAAGCTGCGGATCAGGGCGGAGGGTTTCGCGGTTCGCCTGCAGCCAGCACTGTACGTACAGCGCGCGACATGGTAGCAAGGACTCATGACACAATTAGGGACATATTACAATGACATATACAGCCCTCTTGATACTGGCCATATTAAGAGACAATTTTGCGCGACTGGATCGGCAAGCCATCGGTGTTCATCTTTCTGGTCTGCAACAATTAGACGGGAGGTATGTATCACAGTATAAACTGACTTTAGCTTCATTTGTGCTCAGGGGTCTCTTGAAAAAGACGTGCGCTTTAGTTACTGTGCTTTTGCTATTGCATACATACTAGATGACTGGAGCCTGATGGATCAGGATCGGGCAATTCAATACATGCTCGAGTGCCAGGCAAGTGTTATTTCTGCATCACCCCTTTCTTTTTACACTACCAACTAACATTTCAGCATTATGAAGCTGCCTTCGCACAGGAGCCTCATCTAGAGTCTCATGGTATGTAACTGCATGTCATATGCTTCTAACCTCTAGGTGGATCCACATACTGCGTCTGCGCTGCTCTCTCTCTGGCACAAAGTCTGCATCTTATTCCACGCCGCAAAGAGCTGGAGCAGTGGGTCCTTTCGCGACAGTGTGTTCGCAGTGGATTCCAAGGTCGACCAGAAAAGGATGCAGATACATGCTACTCGTTCTGGTGTGGAGCAACGGCCAAGATCCTTGGTTGTCACGTATATATCGACAAGCCCTCCGATGTATGCTGGATTTTGTCGGCTCAGTCGCCCATGGGTGGGATAGCCAAGATACCAGGTGACACGCCCGACATCTTGCATTCATACTTGTCATATGTGGCGTTGGCGATGCATTTGGAAGACAAGGACGAACAGCTTGAAAAACTTCCTGCGTTGGCGCCTGTATCTGCTTCTCTGAACGTGTCACGAGCCACATTATCGTGGATCCAGGCAAACGTATGGACCCATCGGGGATCGAACGACGACGTAATGTCCATTCCTTAGTCCGCGACTTTTTCTACGAATGCCTCGCTCGTTTTGACAGAGGCAAGTCTGACAACAGCACAGAGTTATGATGCGATGTCAAGCAAAAATCATCGCTTGATGGTGTGCCAAACAACTGAAGTGTCCAAGATGATCGGTGTAGATCTTCGGATGCGTGTACCAGTTGCGGGTTTGCAATAAATTCACGCATGCCTGGATCATCTGTCAAGGGCCGCATATGCTCAGACGCACTGCCATCACTGTCAAAAAAGCAAGTCTGCTTGCGTTCTGTAATACGTTCCTCAAATGTATGCCGCATGACATACGTCGATACCAATACTCGTCGCGTCTGACCCATTCGCCATGCACGTTTCACCGCCTGGCTTTCCAAGTCCCAGTGCCAGACCGGTTCAGCAAAAATCACTCTGCTCGCGCAATGTAGGTCCAAGCCACGGCCACCGACCGATGTTGTCATAAGCAGGCAGCGGATGTTGGACTTGTGCATAAACATATTTGCATACGCATTCCGCAGATGCTGTGGCATACCAGAGACGTAGAAAAGAAAAGGAATTCGGAGAAGCTCTAGTGCATTGGCAAGCTCATACAAAACATTGTCTAGCGTTGAAAAAACGAGCACTTTCTCGTCTTGAACAGCATCAATGATTTCACTCAGCATCATGTTGAGTTTGGTGGAAGTGGATGTATGAACACGCACGTCATCGAATCCATCAGGCAACACGATCGACGGCTGTGAGTATGTTTCGCGAAGCGAATCTTCACGTTTCGGTACGGACTTGGGCTTAGGCACTCGATGGTGTGCTGTCATAGGAGTTGTTCGCCCTGATTGTCGGCGTAAATATTGCACACCACGTTTCACAAGTTCTTCACACAAATCGTCGGCGTCAAGTACATGCGAGACCTCTTTGCGACATGTTTCACGCAGACTCAATAGTTCCTCGGACGTGAGAAATTGTGAGCCACACTTGCTCCACGAATGCAGCAGCGCATCGGACGTAGCATGCTCTGCGTGGTACAAGACGTCGTTTTGACAAATGTGTTTGGTCCATGCATCGTTGTGCAGCGCCTTGTCTAGCTGGTGCATTGCTTCTATTGCCTGACGTCGAAACGACTCAGCAATACCGTCTGGCTTTGCAAGCTGCTCTTGCACATGATCTCGTGCGTGCTGCGCCTGTGCCAAAAAGCCTTGACCCGCGAAGTGAAAGCAGGCAAGTGCCAAGTTCTCCATGACAGATGCCAGAGCTTTTCTATTGCTAGCATGAAAAAAGTAGTCTCTGTCCTGTTTTTGCGACAAGGCGGCATTCAACATGATAAGGGATTGCAACGCATTATACGTAAGGCACTCTGTTGTTGTCATAGCCAACAGCACAGTACGGCGTTCCAGCGGAGGAAGTGGGCAATCCTTCTCAACATCTTCTACGCGATTCCGGACCATGATGCGCGAAAGGATATTGTAAAGCCGACGCTTGGCGGGCCATTCGCCCACGTGATTCATCCCTGTCATTATCAGCATATTCCAGTCGCGTTCCTTCGCCGACGGCGGACCTGACGTCTTTGCCCCCGAGATCATACTTGCAGGTACTCCACCTATCGGTGCCAAGCGCAAGAAACGGACCAAAAGTTGTTTGAGTCGGTCGAGATTTTTCCGCTCGGACAGTGTCCAGCTCCCCGATTGAGACTGATGCGGCTTTGTCATAGCAGCGCGCGCATTTGTGCCAGTCACTTGTAAAGCACTCGCACCTACCAATGCCTGTGTGGGCGTGCCGGTTACAACCCATCGGCGTTCCACACGCAAACACGCGCACAATCGCACCAGAAGTGAGTCTCCTGCCAGCATGTTGCCCTCGTCAATAATCAAACGCTTCCAATATACTTGCATCAAAGGTGAGCTATCCAGGTGCAGACGCATCCTTTGCTCATCGCCAGCTTCTTTCCCAAAGCGAACATGTGACATGAGAATAAGATCATAGTCTTGAGCAAGCTGCTCAGCTGAAGGCAGCTTTGCGTGCATGTCGGCCATGCATAGTACACGCAATGCTCCAGGTATACAGTGTTTATTGATTTCGTCCAGCCATTGCATGACAAGTGTCGGCGGCACGACGACCAACGTTGCGTGTGTGAGATACACACGCACTGGCGTGCGTTCATGACTCACCCGCGACATGCGCACGGGCGGAGGAGGCCATAGCAGGATGAAAGGTGCCGAAGCCTTACCTAGAAGGTGTTGCAACTGAGCCGGGAGCTCATCTAAAAGATCTGGCCGACATGCATGCGTTGTGCGAAGGCGGTGCACAGCTATTTTGGCCAAAGATACAGAGCCTGGAACTGGCGTTGTTGTTGCTGCATCATTCTTCGATAGGACTTGAGGCGGCGGCACATGCGTTTTAGGTCTACGACCTAGCCGTTCACCAGGACTAGGCGCACCAAAGGGCGCTGTAACAACACGACTGAAAATGTATCCAGCAGGGTCCTTGCCGTGATACTCATCCTCGGGAAATTCCATTGCCATGTTGCTCGTTACACTGCTTACCATCGACTCCTGCTCAGGCTGAGACATTTGGTCAATCGTACTGAGAACAAGTGCCAAGCAAATAATGGTTTTGCCGACACCCATTTCATCACAGAGAATACCGCCACGCACGTCCGGGTATAGTGATGCGGCGTGTATCGGGAAGAATTCAAGTCGCTCAGGATCCATCGCATAAGTCTGCACATGTCCATCAATCATGCAAGGGGACATGCATTGTATAAAATACGGATCACAATAAGTCTGAGGCCAGAGCTCTCGTTGCAGGATCTTGGCCAGTGATTTCTTTTGGTATGAAAATAATGTACAACGCAGCTGCGGAGGATTAAGAAGATCCACATCCATATTACGCGGTAGTGGTGGCGGACTTGGTAACTTTCGATACATTTCTGCCAAAGACCAATGAAGTAGATCAGTCTCCCAAAATGCCCGTCCTTGTGCGACAGAGTCCAAATCTCGACTGATTGCATACCACATGGCTGGTTCGGTATAGATATAAGGCAGTATCCGGGACCATTGGTGCGCAGTATCAGATGAACGAATCTCTTTACGAGGTGAGTTGGACAGAAGTGGGCGTGCCAGAGTGGTTGCTTGTATAGCCATGACACGAACGTGCAACGCTCCTTCATACATGCCAGCAGCCCAAAGTGCGAGCACATCCTGTTCCACAGCCACTTTGGCAGCGCTCTTTTCAACAAGAGCACGTAATGATGGAATTAAATCACTTTCCTCATGCTTTTCGAGTACTTTAAGGCCCTCATTGTCTAGACATAGCAGCTGCGTGCTTGGCGGTCCCAGCTCAACTTGCGATGGTGACGAGGCACGAATCTGAACAATGACAACTCCGATGGGTATTGCGTCCGTTTCCATCCACAAGCTACAGGCTTTACACTGCTGCGCATGTCCCATACTATGTGGTCCACATCGCCTTGGGCCGGTCAGGACGCCACCGACCACGAAGATGATAATTCGGCGTCATGCAGCATTGAGGTTCAAGCTGGCCATGTGTCCTGATCTGACGTAATCAGAGACGTCCGTTGCCTAAGCAAATTTTTTCGTGCTCATGCATTCGTCATACTGACCACATATCCCATCTATGTCTGTTGAGGAACGGGAGCAGGTCCCTGTGAATAAAAACAAACGTTTTCGCAAAGATAAACGTAAGTATCTCCGTACTGACCAAAGCGTGGGACTCGGATGACATTGATCATTGGAAAATTGAAAGGTTTACTCAGGAAGACAATCCACATCATTTTCTAGAAGAGAGTAGCTTCGCGACGCTTTTCCCCAAGTATCGAGAGAAGTATTTGCGTGAAGTGTGGGGACATGTTACAACAGCGTTAGAGAAACATGGAGTTGCTTGCACGCTTGATTTGGTCGAAGGATCCATGTCTGTGCGCACCACGCGCAAAACATTTGACCCTTACATCATCTTGCGCGCGCGAGATCTCATCAAGCTCCTTAGTAGGAGTGTGCCTTTTACTCAAGCCGTCAAGATTTTACAAGATGACATGGCATGCGACGTAATCAAGATTGGCAACATTGTGCGCAATAAGGAGCGCTTTGTCAAGCGTCGGCAGCGAATTATTGGACCTAATGGTAATACGCTCAAAGCTATTGAGCTACTAACTGGCTGCTATGTCCTTGTCCAAGGAAATACTGTGAGTGCAATGGGGTCATACAAAGGTCTTAAAGAAGTTCGTCGCATTATTCTTGACTGTATGAAAAATATTCATCCCATCTACCATATAAAAGAGCTAATGATTAAGCGGGAGTTGGCCAAAGATCCCAAGCTGGCTAACGAGTCATGGGACCGCTTTTTGCCGAAGTTCAAGAAACAGAATGTCAAGTCGAAGAAGCCTGCGGAACCACCGAAGAAAAAGATTTACACTCCATTCCCACCACCGCAGCAGCCAAGCAAGCTGGATCTTCAACTCGAGAGTGGTGAGTACTTCCTCAAACCACACGAAAAGAAAAAGAGTGAAATGGATAAAAAGTTGCAAGCTCAAGCCGAGCATGCGGTAAAGCGCGAAAAAGAACGTGAAAAACAATTCATGGCACCAGAAGAGCCTGTACCTGGAGAAGAGCCCAGAATAAAGCGCAAGAAGGTCGATGAAGAAGCGCCAGCTAAGACAGAGGAAGACGGTAAAATTTCTTCTGACAATAAACGCGACAAGAAGGAGAAAAAATTGAAAAAGCGGAAACACGAATGAGATCTAATCGCTTGTAGATTTAGGACAAGTTTATCATGAGTATACACATTTCTACGAACCATCTGTCTCGGCTTGTCTATTTTATTTTTCTATGCTTAACCTGGGAGTGATGGAGAAATCATACATCGTGTAAATTATGTATCAATTTTGTTGAGCATGGTGAGGTTTTGAGAGAACAAGAAAGATACTTGCTGCATCAAAGCGTTTTGTGAAACAAAATGTGAGAGGTTATATTTACACTGATGAGCCTTCGGCTGAATCATTTTGGCCCAGTGTCCTAGGCTCAAGAAGTGGTGTCGAGAATGCATTGTCATGCATATCATCTAATACATTGTTGCTTTGGTCTGAGATAGATGAGGCCATGTCATTTAATTCGATTGTCGTTACATCGGCATTCGTTTCCAACGACTCGCGAACCTCAGACACGCGCACATCAGGGGGGAGAGGTAGAAGCTTGGAAGGTCGTGGGAAGTTGCCCGTAACGATTTTCGAGTTCGGGTTAGGTTGTGGGAGGTGGTTTTCCTCATCCGTATCATCTTGGGGATCCGCATCCATATCATGAAATGAGCGGCAAAGAGGGCAAGAGAAGCCTGGGTGATGAAGCATGATCATTGGTCGAATACATTTAAAATGGAACATGTGTGAGCAAGGAGCAATAAAGAGCGCCTGGCTGACTCGTATCTTGAGCAGGCAAATACAACACTCACTTAGGCCAGGGTTGTTATGCCGGGGTGCGTCGGATTTTGATGTCGAAGATGTCTTTGGAGGACTCTCGCGCTGAAGCTTTCGAAGCACATTGTTGCCATACTCAGTCGGCCGCACGTCTAGTTTATAGTTCGATTCAAAGCGCACTTTAATAGCTCGGTAGTAGTCTTGAGTGCCACCTTGAAAGTCAATTCCGAACTGGATCCAATCCCCTTCTTTCAACTCGTATGGCCGGCTGAAAACACCCGGAGGCGACAGTCTGGTGCGATTAACAAATGTACCGCTGCTCGACTTGGTATCGCGAAGAAACAAACGTCCCGAAAGATCACACCACAATTCCGCATGCTGTCGACTTACGACTTTACTTTGGAATGCGATGTAGGTTTTATGCCGGCCAATAATAACAGGCTTTTTCATAACTTGTTTAACTGCGGTCGCTTTCGATGAAACCGAGTCTGCACCATTATAAGGCAGTTCTGAGGCGTTGTCGGCGTCAAGCTCCAAGCACTTTTCAGAGTAACGACCGATCTGGACCGCGGGGCCGCCCTCCAATAGCTCAAGTTCTGCAGGAAAGAACATGAGCGGTCGGGTCGAATCGATGATTGGCGTAAGCCGAATTTTCTTCACTCGACGAGTACTAGCAGCTTCTGTTAATGCCAAGTCGAGCGAGTCGGAACCGGATCTTGATTCTGATGCTGGCGCTGATATGCGATCATTCGCTGGGTTGCAGCTGTCCTCGTGTTTTTGAGCCCGTGGCGAAAATGAAAACGTCGCTGAACGATGAGAAGAACGCGGTGTCCTATGCACCGAGGGTGATGCCGGTGGCTGGTATGTTGCTGAGTGATTGCCGCTTGATGCAGGACTTGCCTGACCATGCATTGAGCTTGGCTCGGCCGGCGTGGCATTCGTATTAGAAAAGCTGTACCGACGAAATACATTGCCCAGTGTTCGAGGCATCAGGTTGAATGGATTAACCGGTTGTGAGCTTGAAGTTTTGGCGGGTATACCTTCCGAGGTGTCAGTCTCCATAGCTAATCGATTTAGTCTGGCGGAGTTGGAGCTTTTCCCTCATCTGGCTCTCCAACGAATGCGCACCCATTGCTGGAGAAACTGGAACGGCGTGCCAATCACAAATGCTGTTGTGCATCCAATCTCCAGTCTTGAAGCCAGGCAAGGCCCAACTGCGTCGCTGGCTCGTTGTGTTATTCACGTGATCTATACTGGAGGCCATTCACACAAATTTTTTTTTGAAATGTCTTCAGAGTGGCACGAATGCACGACGCCATATACATACATGGCACGCCAGACGTCCATGAAGGCGCGCCCGGCGCGCGATGACTTTGTTATGACGCTCGATTCTGATGATGATGTAGAAGAGATCAGTACTGGTGAAAAAGAAGAGGAGACATCAGCGGCTGCGTCTACGAAGAAAAAGGCCAAAGCGCGAATTGGCGAGCGAGAAAAAATCGTTGACGATGGTCATAGCGCGCCGGCGCGCCGAGGCGGTGCGGACGATTATGCACTCGAAGTCGCAGATATGGAGTTTGATTTTGATCCTGGAAACTCAAATGGTGATGTACAGCAAGGCTGGAACTTTTATGTTGATAGCGCTGCTGGGAAAAACAGTGTAGAGGCCACACGATCGACTGTCGATGAAATTATTGAGCGTCACAAGGCTGGCGTACAGTTGCCCGATGATTTGAAAGATGCAGAAGAAAGCGAAGATAATCTACTTGCTGCACAACAAGAATCTGCCGATAACTCCAGTGAAAGCGACGATGAGGATGGCTTTGGAAGCGGCGTGAGGACGGCTAAGCGCAAAGCTATGGAAGATGAAGATGACGAAGAGGATGAAGCTGTTCGCGAGGAGGGCAATCAAGACCCTCTGGGTGATGAGGAAGAAGAGGATGGGCACGATGACGAAGATGACGCCGAACATGACGAGGATAATGATGTTGATGACGACGATAGTGCTTCAGACGTCTCGGAGACAACTCGTGAACGACGAAATGCATTCTTTGCAAAAGAAGAGCCAAAGGAATCACCAATTCCTACTGATTTCACAGCACTTCAATTGAATCGCGCGCTATTACGGGGCTTGGCTGCATTGAATTTCAGCAGACCCACCCCTATTCAAGCACGTACCATCCCGATTGCATTGGCTGGAAAAGACATTGTCGCTGGTGCTGTTACGGGCAGTGGTAAAACAGCCGCATTTTTGATTCCAATCATGGAGCGTCTGTCATATCGCCAGCGAAGTGCTGATGATGCCAAGTCGCGCGTCGTTGTTCTCTGTCCTACACGTGAGCTGGCCATCCAATGTCATAGTGTGGCCCAAGCACTCGGGAAATTTATGAATGTGCGCTTTTGCCTGTGTGTTGGTGGACTGAGCCTGAAGCTCCAGGAAGCAGAACTCAAGACACGGCCCGACGTCATTATCGCCACTCCAGGCCGTTTGATTGATCATGTGCGAAACAGCGCATCATTTGGCATGGAAGATGTTGAAATTCTCGTGATGGATGAAGCTGATCGTATGTTAGAAGATGGATTTGAGGACGAGCTCAATGAGATCGTGCGGCTTTGTCCGAAGCAGCGCCAGACGATGCTTTTCTCTGCAACCATGACAGAAGACGTAGACCAGCTTGTGCGTCTGAGCCTTCGGACACCTGTGCGCTTGTTCGTTGATCCAAAGCGGTCCACAGCCTCGAAGCTCACGCAGGAATTTGTTCGGGTTCGTGCGCAATCACGACTCACAGGTCATGCGCGCCAGCAGGCAGAAGACCAGCACCGTGCTGCAATTTTAGTTACCTTGTGCATGCGTACGTTCCGTGACCAGGTGATTATCTTTGTGCGCAGTAAGAAGCTTGCTCATCAGCTCAAAATTCTATTCGGCTTATTAGGTCTATCGGCTGCTGAGCTGCATGGTGACTTGTCGCAGGAGCAACGTCTTCAGTCGCTTTCGCTTTTCCGCGATGGAAAAGTCGACTTTTTGTTGGCGACTGACCTTGCGAGTCGCGGTATAGATATCCGCGGCGTGCAGACTGTGATTAATTATGACATGCCAGCACAACTTGAACCCTATCTGCATCGTGTGGGACGTACTGCTCGTGCGGGGCGCCAAGGTCGTGCTGTGACGCTGGTGGGTGAACCAGATCGTCGTCTTTTGAAGACTGTGCTAAAACGCACCCCGCCAGAGCAAGTGAAGCATCGTCTCATGCCGTCCGAGATGGTGCAGAAATTGTCCGACACGATTGCTTCCCTCAAGCCAGAAGTGGAGCAAATTCTGCAGGAGGAAAAAGAGGAGCGTGCATTGAGACAGGCTGAAATGGAGGTTCAAAAGGGCGAGAATATGATGGCCCATCAGGACGAAATCTATGCGAGGCCTGCGCGCACTTGGTTCCAAAGCGAGAAGGCTAAAGCAGACGCAAGACAAGTGTCACGCGAGCAGCAAAATGCCAAGGTGGATGTATCAAAGGCTCGCGATCGCTTCGCGGGACTTTCACGACGTAAGAAACGCAATAAACTTATGCGTGAAGAAGATGCGAAGGAGACGAACCAACGTGAGATTGACGTAGCTGTACGTGCAGCGAAGCGTCTGCAACGGCCATCGAGTCTGGGTGCGCGTGTGACCAGCAAAACAAACAAAGCGAATAAGAATACGAAGAAAGCCAAAATGTCGAAGGCACTTCATTCGAGCAAGAAGGGTGGTGCCTTTGGATCAGATATGGGATTCCGAAAATAGAGCTGCTGGTGTGGCCACGATCTGGCGTTTGTTATCTAAACCGTATAGTTGCCTGGGTTGCCTCGTGCAAATGTATACTATCTATCGGAAGTGGCAGCAGAGAGAATAAAAAACGACAATAACAATTCCCACACTAACACTTTTTGATGCTACACGAACATAAGTATGCATTAGCTTCCGCCATACACAGCCAGCAATGCATCCGACACGCCCGAAGGTGTCAAAATACCTACGTCACTCACAATAAACGTAAGTAGTTCGGGCAGGGTATAGTCGATCAGTGGGTTGAGGGCCTCCATGGCAGGTGTCATACGGTTGCCCTGCGATTCGTCACAAGGATCATTTGGCGATGGTAAAGGAAGACGACGTGCCGAGATAGGCACATCATATTGTGATAAGGGAAACAAGCGCATGAATTTGAAACTGGTGTGAAAATGGATTCATGTGCAAAAGTATACGTACCTCTCAGCCACAGCAAATACTGGCTTCTTTGCTGCCTTTGCGATTATTCCGATCTGGTAGCTTCCCACGGCGTTGAATATACCACCCGACTCTGCAACAGCCTCTGCACCAAGAAGACACATGTCTACACGATGCATGAGATACGCTACTGCCGTGTCGAGAACCACTGTGCAAGGAATACCTTCCTCACGCAAGCGATGGTACGTTTGTAGCCCTTGGCCCGTGGGTCGGCTTTCTGTCACATACACACAGATTCGCTTCCTGTGCGTTTTGACCGCTGTGAGTAGGGCCTGCATCACAACACGTGAATATCCATGCGTCAAAATCACCGAATCATCCTTGACGAATGGCAAAAGGAGATACGTGATGCGTTCACGGCAATTTGGCACAGTGTTCTGAGCGAATTCTAAAGCAGTGTGAATAAGGCTACGCTTGTGCGCTTCAAAATCACCACCAGCCCAGTTTTTCGTCGTGACGAACCGCATGTACAGTTCAAGACCTGCTGTTGCAGGAATAGGGTTTGGAAGACTTGCCTTAAGCTCTTCGCTTGCCATTTTTATACTTTCCATCAGCTCTGACGTCGTTCCTGCGCGGGATTGCAAAATCATGTCAGATAAAGCAAAAATCGCTGCAATCGGCATGGGGCGGTCTTTATCTTCTTCTAATGCATGATGAAACGACTCGATAATCGAGAAGTCTGGCATTGTAAAGTGTAGGGTTGGTTAGCAGGATACAATCAAACACGAGCAACAAAAGGCGCTCGGTTTCGTTCACGCCAGTCAATTCGAGGTGTCTGTCTCCAGCGTTTTACAGCCTGAAGCGGACGACGGTCTGACATTGCCGCCCGTCAGCTAGCCCAACAATTCAGCGTGGCTTTTGCGCATACCACGACGGTCCTCCACCTCCACCCCTCGCAATTTGAGCAAATTCATGATACAACACTCAGACTCGTCCAGCTTGTGCACAAGCGTTGTGCGAACGCGGTACATTCATACATACCTGCATATGGTCCAAGCCACTGATGTTGTCCAAACGCATTGATCAATCAGAGAAAAAAATATTAGCATCTGCATCTGCAGCAGGTGTTATGAAGGCCTATCGTGCTCGACGAAATGCGCAGCGCAAGTCCATTCTTTCCCGCTATCAAGTACTAGGCTATCTTAGCTCAGGTACATACGGACGCGTATACAAAGCAAAGGAAGTGGGACCCAGCAATGATACCAATACACGTGTGTATGCTATCAAAAAATTCAAAACGGACAGGGGTGGTGATGCACACATGCATCGTGGAATCAGTCAAAGTGCTATACGAGAAATAGCCCTGAATCGCGAACTACGACATGAAAACATCGTATGGCTCCGTGAAGTTATGCTGGAACACCATTCCATCTTTTTGGTGTTTGAGTATGTGGAACATGATATGTTGCAGATTATTCATTATCATCTATCGGTTTTGCGGAAACCTCTGGATGGTGTCATGATCAAGTCTTTGATTTGGCAACTATTGCGCGGCATCCAATATCTCCATGAGAATTGGATTATGCATCGGGATTTGAAGCCAGCAAATATTTTAATGACGTCTCAAGGTGTTGTGAAAATTGGCGATCTTGGTCTCGCTCGAATTTATTCTGATCCCATGGTGTCATTATACTCGACCGATATGGTCGTCGTGACCATCTGGTATCGAGCACCTGAACTTTTGCTTGGTGCTCGCCACTACACGGATGGGATCGATATGTGGGCCATTGGCTGTATATGGGGCGAGCTGCTTGCTCTGCGTCCTATGTTTAAAGGTGAAGAAGTTCGTTCCGGGAGCAAGGGGGCGAGCATTCCACTGCAAACGTACGTATCTCGGACCTGAAGAAAATTGAACTAGGTATATCATTTTTTCAGAAATCAACTGAGCAAAATCATGGATGTACTTGGCACGCCAACTGCAGAACAGTGGCCCAAGATGGTCTCCATGCCGGATTATACCCATTGGCTGGTTCTACGCCGCACCGATTCGTACGTCGTGGGAAGAGTTTTTTTTCTAATGTTTCAGCATCCCCTCTACAATGTATCAGTGGTATGTGGAACGCGCCGGTACTTCGCAGGGGTTTCATTTGTTTGAGCAATTGTTGCGGTACGATCCTGAACAACGGATCTCTGCGGCTGATGCGCTTTCGCATTCATGGTTCCATGAGGACCCATTGCCAAAGCGAACGTGAGTTTAAGCGCTGTTTTTATGTACACTGACAAAATTAGCCTGTTTCCTATCAAGTCGCCTTATCCGCCAGCTCGCGTGGTGCAGAATGATACCCAGCCCCAAGCATCCACCTCGTCACGAACCCGGAAGCCACGCGTGTAAATTCCATAGTACAGCGCGACATGTGAAGAGTGTTAGTGGGGAAATATGCGTTTTGAGAAGGAAGTTGGTGATGAATAAACAGAAACTGAGTCGATCGGTGCTGATATTTGTGCCTCCTCAACAGCTAGTGTGGTTCTGAGCTTGTGAACAACAAAATGTGGCTCACGGATCAGCAAAGTATGTATGTAGCTTGTGCGTCTATGCGCGCAGGTTTGATGATTGATGCGGATTAACATGGCAGAAATTGGTGTGGGCCTGGTGTCAGGCGGCGTTTTCTTTTTGGCACTGGGCGTCATTATGTTTTTTGATGCGACGCTTCTAGCCATGGGCAACGTACTATTTGTGTCCGGTATTGCACTACTTATTGGACCTCAAAAAACTTTGTTATTTTTCGCTCGGAAACAAAAAATTCGCGGCACTGTTTGCTTCTTTACCGGTATGGGTCTCGTTTTTTTGCGCTGGGCCATCGTTGGTGTGATTGTCGAAACAGTAGGCTTCTTAAATTTGTTTGGGTACGTGACTTTTTCTGTATGCGTGTTGGTCTGGCGTCTTTGTCAACTAACCTGCTCAAGGGACTTTTTCCCTGTGATTCTTAGCTTTATGCGGCAAATGCCGATCATCGGCAATGTGTTCTCGCTTCCTGTCATCGGCCAAGTATGTTACTTTTTTCAAACTATGTCTGTCAGGTACTTACACTATCAGGTCATGGACCAGCTAGCAGGCACACGGCGCTCCGCTGTATAATCTCTGTAAATGTTTTGGCGCATGTATGAGCAGGATACCTGCTACTTTATCATTTCATTTTCTCATTTCGTTGTGCGCGATCATGTGCACCGATATACGATTCTGCCTGTGACGAAGATACTTCTTGATGACCGCTTAGACTATGTTCTTGCTCGTACTTGCAGAATCTGTACTATTCTTACATGCATCCCCCACGCACTCTCTTCATGGGCGGCTGAACACAGTCATACGCATGCACTGGCTTACGTGTCTCCAAGTGAAGGAGAAATGAAGCTTGACGCCATTATTGTGCATGGTAAGTCGAACCGGGCCGTGTGAGACAATCATGCCTGTTTCTCTCAATACAGCCAATCGCCGTCATAATATTATTATGTAAATCATGTGGACTTGATTTTAGCACAACAACGGCTCCCATCCGCTTAGCATAGAGCAATTCTTTCTCGACTGTCAGCTAAAAGGAACGTGCCACCAATGAAGACTGGCACTGCAGTGTGGTTTGCAGCTAGCCTGAGTGCCTTGTGTGTGACCGCCGCGCAGCTTCAGTTTCCATTCGCACTGCGCGATAGCGGCGCAGCAGGTTTCTCGCGGATTGTGGTCTTTGGTGACTCGCTGGTAGACAACGGCAACGGCACATACTTGTTCACAAACAAGACGTGGCCGTCAGACCCGGCGTATATGAATGGTCGCTTCAGCAATGGCGAAACATGGCCAGAACAGCTAGCGAGTCTTATGCAAGTCCCACACGTCGATGACTTTGCTTACGGGGGTGCCACAACCAACAATAGTGTGGCTCAGGGTATGTCTGGCTACAATGAGTCGATTGCTGTGCCGGACGTGCGAGCACAGCTGCATGAATACATGGAGTCAGTGCACGGCAAAGTCGATCGAAATGCGCTGTACATATTGTCGGGTGGCTCCAACGACGTCTATTATGGTACGAAAGAGACGCTGAACATCTGGAGGCTGGGCAACCAGTGCGCTGCAACGCTGAAGCGGTTGGCACAGTATTTGATCGATCTTGGCGCTACAACGATTATGATTCCGACACTTGTGGATGGCAGCAAGGTGCCATCGACAACACAGTACAGCAATGTAATTGATCAGGTTGGTGGAGCTGCATATATCAAACACTTCAATACGAAGCTGGAGGATGCCGTGCAGGAGCTGCAAAGCCAAAACAATCAGAAGGCACGTATCGTACTAGTGGATCTGTACGAGCGAGGCCGAGAGATCCTCGCGCATCCGGGAGAGTATGGGATCAAGAACACAGAAGATGCATGTCTTGTCGGTACGACCAAAGTGGAAAAGCAAAAGGGCGTTACGCGCCATGTGTGCTCGGATCCGGATTCGTACTTCTACTGGGACATTTTCCATCCTACGGCACACACTCATCAGCTTCTGGCACAGACTGCACAGCAGGTATTGCAAGAACGCGAATAATATTAGGAACCATTCACCTTGTCGCGGATCTGGCCGAGGAATTGCAAGTAGCCGCTAGTCTGTTCGTAGCGATCTTCAACGAGTCGACTGAGGGCAAGCAGACGCATGCCTGGGTCGCCGTCCTCCTTCACAAGGTAGAGCAAGGACAGGTAAGGACCACGGCGTAACGTAACGATGCGGTCAAGGATCGCACGCAGACGCTGAGACATGCTGTTCTCAAGTTCAGGAAGGACGATAGGTCCCGACTGCAGTGACGCGTAGTCAGGCGCACCAAACACATCCATCGTGAGTGCAGGCACAGCTGCACGGCCGAGCCATAAGAAGACGGACATGCCATCTTCGATGAGGTACAGACCATGCCGCTCGAAGCGCTCACTTGTCAAGTTGAGGCGGGGCGGCATGATCAAGCATTGGGTCGACATGTCGATTGTGCCGGCATCAGGGGGCATATTGTGCAACGAATAAAAGACGGGAAGTAGGAATGGAATGAGCCGTTGCACCGGCAGCGTCGTGAGAAGCGTCTGGTGATATGCTCGCACATCACTGGGGATCTGTGTGCCGATCCTAATGCTGCGGTTGCGCAACAGGCCCAGAGCAAGAAGAGGTAGCAGAGACAGGTTGCTGGCGATCGTCAGGTGTGCTGCATTACCACCTCGTGTATTTGTCATGGTTGTACGGTAAGCGGTAAAGATATCGGCAATCCGGGTGCGGATCATCGCACGTGCATCGTCCAAACGAGCATGCAGGCTCTTTTCTACCGCCTTGTTCGCCATGAACGCCGCAATGGCCAACTGGTCGGCACTTGCATACACCTCAGACAGATTGGTGGTCGTTGGAACAGCCGTCGTGATCACACGAATCCGACGCTCACCAGTGGCAGTACTGTGAAGCACGACGCTCTGGAGAACGGCAACTGTCGTGTGCAGAGGCTCGTCAATCTCACATTCAATCATGTAGCTCTGATCGGTCGGCACACTAGGCAGTGCAAGCAGGTCCGACGAGCGAACGAAAAAGTTGCCATGGAACGACGTGGGCCGAATGCCACGCGTCGCTCGCATGCGCAGAACCGCTTCGAAACTCATGGGGCTCGTGAGCACAGAGCTCAGCTCATGCGCAAACTTATGCGACACCTCAGGGTGCTTTGGATCCATGATAGGGTAGAAGAAAGTCTGTCCACCCGTGTAGCGCGGTAGACATGACAGCGTCGCGACATCGACGTAACTGGGACCAAAGAGCCACATGTCGACGGATACCTGGTTGCGTGAGCACTCAATTGAAAGAGACTTGTAAAAGGACGACTGTGCACTAAGCAGAGAGCTCTCGCGTGGCCCTCCATACAGCTTCTTGTCGTCGCGCATTTTGAGCGCACCAGGCCCTGTTGTCGCGAGTGACGATGTGAATACTTCGAGCTTGCCGCCTGTTGCTGATACAAGCCTGTGTGCAGCACGGAGAGCCGCGCCCAGTGCAGATGGCGTCACAGCAGCGTTGGATTGCATGTTGCCGAAGTTACGGAGGAGCGTCTCGACACAGTCACGGCTCTCCGACAGGTTGACAAGGAGATCGCTCGGTTGAGGGAGAAAGACGTCATCCAGATCACTCACGACCAAGAGCGAGGGCTCGGTGCTGCCGGGCATAAGGCGGAAGAAGTGGAGCTGTGAGTCAAAGCCAATGAGTGCGATTTTGGTGCGGTTGTCCTTGTTGGGAATGGCATCGAGTGAGGCAAGAATCGTACTGGCCATTGTGCTGACCATGCCGCTCGCTACCGCTGCATACGTGACGTCCACCAAGAACACGTACACCGGGGGCTGCGGCGGACGAACCATGTACTCGCGTGGGGCGATAAACTCAACGACACCTGAATTAAGTTCAGGGCGCTGCCAGCGATCGGCTGGTTGGTTCGTTTCTTGGTCCCAGTCAAAAAGCTGGGGCACTTCATTCGTGATGTAGCACATGCAGCACTTCCAGCGCTGGCCACCATCGACAAATGTGACAAACGGATTGATGTACGTCCGGCAACGACGACAACGAGCAATGACAGAGTCTGTCACCACAGGCACAGGCTCGTCGCCTTCTTCTGGCCTCACTGTGCGCATGGGCGACAAGACAACGGCGAATGGCAGTTTTGATTTAGACAGCAGCGAGTTGGTCGTGGGGATGGCATTTAGCGTGCAGCGCTGATACGATGGGTCTGCATTAGCACGAGCAGACGGTGTCACAGTTGCATTAGGAGGAAGCATAATAGGTGGCGGTGGCCCCTCCAGATCTGTCATAATCGGCGGCTGCGCACCAACAACAGCATTCAGCAATTGGTTCCCGACACGTGCATTACCAGGTCCCAAGCTCATATTTTGCATTGGCTGCACAATATCAGGGGCACCGGTCGTCGGAACAACGCCCGGAACACCTGGAACGCCAGGGACACCAGGCACCCCTTGCAAACCAGGTGTGATAATCGACGATCCCGTGTCGACAGCGCCTGCCATGCCTGGCTGCTGTGTACTGGCTGCGGGAACAGCATTCGCTATGTTGCTCAACGAAGGCTGTGTCACGGACCGCATCGGCATCGTGCGTGAAGGCGTTTGCATACTAGACGACACACTGCGTGTGGGTGAATGGCCAACGGCAGCAGGCGTAAACACACCACTGTCTTGGCCAGCATCGGAAGCGGCGGCAGCAGCCAAGTCCGGCGTGCTAGTATAGCTCACACTGTGCGCGGCAATGTGCGCTGTCGGATAAGCACGACGACGAGCAGCCGGATGCGCACGGTGTGAGGGTGCTGGAGCTGCAGCTGGAGCTGCAGCTTTGGGACTGACAGCTGCTGAAACGTTGGGAGCTGGGGCAGCAGCATGTACAGGTTGGGAAGGCATCTGCCCATGCAAAGGCGCATTAGCGGTCGGTGCAACTGACGCGCCAGTGCCTGGGCGGATTGGCTGAGTGCCTGGCATAGGGCGCGCCGTCGGATGGACAGGGCGCATGGCTCCCGTCGGCGAGCTCGGCATCACTGGCGAGCGCATCGAGGGTGGAGAGGCAACTTGATGCGCACCTGATATAGAGCGAATCGGAGGACGTCCGCCAGTCGAGGGGAAGCGATGTCCACCGCCAGGCGCAGCCGCGGTGCCGGCCGCATGCATACTGGGAGCACGACCATGGCCCAGGCCGGGCCGCACAGGACGCGCACTAAGCGACCCAGGCACGCTAGATGGCCGCGCGACAGAATTGACCGGCATCGACATGCGCTTCACGGCCGTAGGGTGCGTCCGTGGACCGTGCTGCCTGAGTGGCGACACATTGGGTGGATTCCAGCTAGTACGGCCGGTGGCCGTTTCCACATACACTTGGCGACCGGCAGCAGCATCCCTGCATGGTTAGAATGCATCCGCGCACACTTTTAGTGTCCGTACGCACCACTGTGTAGCCCAGCCAGGCGGCAGCTGGGGGGGGCGGGGCTGCGATGACATATTCGCGGCAAGAGACGGACGGCAGGAACGACCGGGGATGTGTCACGTTTCGTGTGCTGGCGAAAATACACGCCTCCACTGCATACCCAAGCTGCCGTGGTTCGACAAGTGAGTGGCGATCCGTGGAGGGGGAAGGTATTGGCACCAGGCGCAGTAGGAGTAGCGGCGGTGGCCTTACAACATCAAGCCGACTTGGACTCTGGCGCAAGCGTTTCTTCAGGAAACGACCAGCGCGAGACGAGCGTGCGTGCGCACGTCTGATTGTGTGACTGAAGTACGTGCACGAGTACGTGAGCATGAGTGACGGGAGCGGCGGCAGCAGCCAGAACGAAGCTGCATCCACTGTGTTCGTCGGAAGCATATCACCTGGTGTGAGCGACCGGTGGCTCGTCCAGCTATTCCAGGCATGTGGCGGCTATCGGTCATTTAAACGAGTCAGTAAAGCATTTGGATTCGCGGACTTTTCCACACTGCGTGATGCGTTGCGTGTGCTGGCCGTCCTGCACGATCTGGAGCTGCCGAGCATGGGTTCGGAGCGCGGCAAACCCACCAAGAAGCTCATCGTGCGTGCTGATGAGAAAACTAGTGCATTTCTTGGTGAGTTTGAGAAAACGATGGTTCGTACCGACGCAGACTCGCTGCAAGATGCTGCTGCGCGTGCGCGTGTCGACTATGTGATTCAGGCCATGTCGAACCCGAATGCCGAGTCGGGTGATGAGCCTGAGCGCTATGAAATACCCTCCCATCTCAAAGACTTGTCCATGAGTGAGATTCCTGTGAATCGACGGAAGCACGTTCTGTCAGAGATTGAGAAATTTCGCTTGGGTGCTGTCGCTAGCGATGCTGCTGACCGGAAGCGTGAGCTAGAACTAGAGCGACAAAGAGCCGCCGCTTTAGCGATGCGCCACTCTTCTCCCATGTCGACTTCAGGATCAGCGACGCCACTGTCCAAGATGCGAGACACGCCTGACGCGTCTGACCACACGAGCACAGCGGCCGACGATCCTGAAGTTACAGACGAGCGTAATGAGGCGGATCGACAGCGTGTGGAAGCCTCACGCCGTGCTCATGACGCACGCCAAGCGGAGCATGCGTATCTAGAGCGCGAGCAGGCACGCCTTGCTACGTGGGCGGAGCATACGCTGACAGAGAATGCATCTGCGCGATCCATGGAGGCTTGGCTGAATTTGGATGAGGACACTGAATTAGCTCGCGAGAGCTTCTGGACAGACCGACGTCGTTGGATACAACGGCGTGCTGAAGCCCGAAGACGAGAAGAAGAAGCAGACAGAGCAGACCGTGATGCTGAGAAGGCCGAGAACGCTGAAGCCAAGCGCCAAGCTGATGCGTTTCTTGCCGAACTTGCTCCTATGGCAGCGGGTCATGCGCCGGGCGCTCCGTCTTCGGCACCAAGCTGGCGTCCATCTAGTGGTGCACCCCCACTCAAGCTACACGTGCGCCAGGGTGAGATGCTCCCAGGTGTGCAGCGACGACTGGATCTTGAGCAAAAAATGCGCGATGCACCAGATCATGCGCATGTCATTCGGCTTGTTCAATCGCTCCCACGTACCGAGCTGTGGGGCATTACACCTGCATGGACGCGAGTTGATCTCGCACACATTGCACCCACCATCGATGCAGGCATCGCTGCGAGCTTCGGCGAGTCAGTGCCTGATCTGCAAGAGGCTGTTCTCGATAAGCTCCGTGAGCACGCGAATGCGCAGGACGTAGCGGACGTGCTGGAGCCTGTGTTGGACGACGAGGCGGCTGATGTAGTGGATCAGGTGTGGAGGGCTCTCCTGCTGCCGCCGCCGTGAGGGAAGAGGGGGATGGGTGGCAGGGCGGCAGAAAGGCTGCCGCAGGCGAAATTTCTGGTTCGCTTGTGTAGTTGACTAGTTCCGATGCCCGATCGATCGATGCGTCCACCCACAGACTTGTTGGCTCGACGTCCTGACGAAACAACCTTTTCTTTCTACGCTTGCTTACATAGCACCCAAGTATTCATCGACCACGCCCCATTTCCACTACAGTCAACGTAGCGCGACACGCTGCGGACGTGTGCGCGAGACAGTATGGCTGCTACTTCATTGGTACAGCGCATTGAGCGGGTGATTAGCCAAGATGGTCGAGATGATCCTGCGTCGAGAGATGCGTGCCTCGCGATGGTTGCTGACGCCACGCCGCTCGTAAGTGAGCTCAAAAGCATGAACCGCACAGCGTACGAGGCCCTTGCTGCGGAACGTGTGCATGTTGAAAGCGCGCAACTTGCCTTGGATAAGGCGTCATTGGAGTACGAGGCGCTCCTACTCGAGCATCAGGAGCTCAAGGCACAGATCGATGCACATCTGGAAGTGGAGCGTCTGGACCATGACGTGCTTTCGCCTGATGACCTCACTCAGCTGGCAGCCCTGGGTGAAGAGGAGCGGCATGCTGCGCATCTTGCGCGCCTTCAAGGGATCCTGAATGAGCGGCGCAAAATGGAGACGGATGCCAAGAGTCTGGACGAGCAGGTGCGCCAATTGCAAGCGCAGAGCCGCTTGTCGCATCGCACGCTCGTGCGTCTCGAACAAAGTGTGGCGGCCTTACAAGCGTCTGTGCAAGAGCAAGCTGCATCTTCGTAATCATCAGTGGAATTGAGCGTGTGTTCGAACACTGGACGAATAACAGCCAGGCGTGACGAATGCTGACGTCAATGCCATCTTAGCCAACGGGGCGCGTAATGAAATACTGTCAAGTTTTGAAATGTCTTTGCAAATATGTATGCGTCACTATGAATGCTTGGTCTCATGGACTGAGTACGCTCAGCGGTCTTACGTGACAACGAGACACTCAGGACTGCATCTGCATGAAGGTTGGCTTGGCGCACTCACACCCAGATCACCGGCGCTCCGTACACGACGCAAGCAGCGCCCGTCAGATACGGGAGCTTGCATCGCTCACGAGCTGCCACAAGCGCCTGTGAGAGCGACAGGCGCTTTGGCTCAGACGACGAAGTCGCTTCACGGTCTGCAAAGAGGCCGACACACTGGAGCACAGCCTCACACACAAGATCCAGTTCGCGATCGGTTGTATCCCACAACGCGGCAAGCAGCGCGGGACACTGCGCAACGGCGTAATGATACGGTGTACCCATAGGATCGTGCACACCCTGCACTTGCAATGCCCCACTTGAGCATCCCCATAGCATTGTTGCCGCACATCGCGAAAGCTCACGAAGGCGCGCTGGATGCACATACATTTCTGCGCCAGAGTGCCCAAAGTACAGGAACGTGTCGTGCGAGGCGAGGGCCTGCGCGACTTCGTCAAGCACTGGGGCACGACCAATGGTACCATGCCATGTCGAATGAGCTTGAAGGCACGGTGCAAAGCGTTCTTCACTGCGAGTAAGATCGCCACTGGGATTCAGCAGGTAGGCGGTATTCGATGTGCGTAGAGGGATCGGCTCAGAAGGATTCTTTTGCACGCAGTGTGGCAATTGGTCAAGCGATGTGAGTCGTGTGACTGACTGGGAACGCAGCACAGGGAGTGACTCCCACGGCAACTCGCAGAGGTGTCGATCGAGTACAAGGTACATGTGATGTTGCTGTGCATCAAAACCTGCGTACTTGACGTGAAACTCGTCGAGGGCGCTGCGCAAATCCACACACAACTCGTCGAGATCCACCTCGTCCTGAGCCACAGGCACGCCACCCAATTGATACGCATCTAATGCATAATGGAGCCAGTCCTCGAGATCTTCATCGCGGTACGTCTGCATAGCCGCAAGGCATGCTAGTGATGCATCGGGTAATGCACGCGTGAGACGCACTCGTGTAGGTGAGCCGCAAGCACATGCCAGTACAGACTCGACCTTATCTCGCAAGCAGTACATGGCACTGGGCGAAGGCCAAGGAGCCAAGAGACCATGCAAGCCACTAAACCATGCGTCCTGCACGAGCTGGAGAAGCGAGCCGAGCTGTGCATCTAGCGCGCGCCGGTGTGTCCACCAAACCTTGCGAGCCTCTAGGGCTTTGACGTCTTTAGCACCTTGAACGCCGACATTTGACGAATGGATGATTTGTCGCAGTTCCGTCATCACCGTCTCGACGTGAAGAACGTCATCGTCGTCCTCCGCATCCCGATAACTCTGTCGATGCAATGGCAGCACGAACACACACGGATCGTACGCATCACCGTACCGGGCGACGATCAGCTCGCGAGCATCGGATGACAGGGATATGACCGCTGCTGCTGCACCTGCGTCGCTCCATGTAGGCATAGCTTGGACATCGTATTCACGCCACGGTTTCACCACCGACGAAGCAGATAGACGGTGTAGCCACTCGGCTTTGGGGCGCATAGCGCGTCTCACTCTTGCGTCGGCACACGCTCGGCGCACAGAGATCGACGACACGGCATTCGTCATGGCTGCCACCACGCAGGCAGCTGAGCTCATGGATGGTGCTGGGCTTAGGGCCGAGGCTGTGCCAGAAGACGCTTCATCAGCCACAGAACTGCGCCCGAGCGATGCCGACGTCAGCACAGCCTCTCGTGCACAAACAAGTGCCATACGCACATCACACACGTCCAGCACAGCTGCGTTTGTGAGTACGTGCTCGGCAGCAGCGCGCGCCTGCTCCAGAAGCTCATACGCTGAGCGGATAGCTGGCGAGACACGACGACTGGACGGCATCACACTTGGAACGGAGCGCGCCATGTCGGGCAGCATGCCGAACACGGCGTCGCTTTGAATAGCAGCGCGAGCTTCGGCCAAATATGTGCGCGCACGAATGAGGTGCGCGGCACATCCATCAAGCGACGAAACAAGGTCACGAGCTGCCCCAGATCGCGTGTCGACGAGGCGCACCGCTTGGGCACAAGTGATGCGATTATGCATGTCATGCCAGACCCGCATCTTTGCGGCCTCTTCGACTTCATGCAAGCATTGCTTTGAACGTTCAAATACGCCATCGTCTGCGACGACATCCAGTACATAAGCGGCGTGCACACGTGCAAGACTCGGACACACTTGGGTGTTCGATTCATACGCCTGAGCAGCAAGCTGCGCGGCACTCGCCGTGTCACCACATGAGCACGTCCATTCAGCGAGCCATGCATGCGCACTTGCACGCATCCACGGCACGGACACAGTGTCGCCAAAGTCGACGCATTCACGCGCGAATGCATCTGCATCACGCACAGCGCCACGGCGCGCATACATTTGCGAGACACTGCGATACAAAGAGAGGATACCACAGGATGTGCGCCATTGCAAGCTGGACATTCCACGTCCTGAAAATCGTGTCGAGGGTGCTTTGGTGGTTGATGCGGATGCAGCACGTGCAACACCCGCTTTGTCGGCGCTGGGCGTTCCAGAGGAGATGGCAACCCGCCGAGTACTTGGCTTGGCACTGCGATGGTCTGGTCTCGTCGGCGACCGAGTTCGTGTTGGTGATGATGAAAATACGTCGTCGTCATCCTCGCCGCGCTGACTATCCACGTTGCCCGCCGCTGGCGCAGCCTGAGCAAGCAGCATAGCCGTTCGCAAACGAATGCGCAGAGCATGAAGCAACGCATGTAATGCTTCGGATGCATCGCCAGAGGCCGTATACACGACAGCGCACGTCTCGGCCGCACAAGACTGGAGCTCCCACAAGGACGCCTTGTCCCAACCCCGCTCCCATGCAGCGGATGCACCGCATCGCGGCACATCAACCTCGGAAATCGCTGCATCGTACAAAGACTGTGCGTCAGATACATGACCAAGTATGGCCTTGATTTGTGCATGGACGAGCATAGCTCGTGCCGAGGTTTGCTCAAACGGGCACAAAGCCTCCCAAGCAGCGTCAGGCGCTCCCAGCATGATGCACACTTCCGCATGACGCACATGAATGATCGGTGCATCGTATTCACTTTGCGCAAGGCGCAAAATATCCAAAGCGGCTATAGGAAGACCCGCATACACAAGAGCATCACACACAAGGAGGAATAGAGACGACATGCTTGATGTCCATTCATGGGACGTATCATTTGGATCCAGCACTTCACGACGCTGCGGAGTCGATGGCAAGCTGGCCAATGACCGTGACGGCGTGCGCGATGGTGGGCGCGACGGCGTTCGTGATGGCATACGTGACGGTGTTTTTGTCGCTGCCGCATTCGCCGCGATGGCTGCTGCTCCCGCTGCATTCGCATTCCGTCGACTTCCTGCGCATCGCGGCACTGCAGCGCGAGTTGACTGCCCATTTGACTTGTTTGCCGCTGGCACATGTGCATCGTGCCACGCCCGCGCCTGCTGCACATGTGCAAGAGCTTCACTGTAAGAGTGCATTTGTACGCAGTCTAACGTCGCTAACAAGTAAAAAGTGAGAGTGAATTCAAGAAGCACGGGTGTTGGCGCCTTGTCGGCCACACGGTCAACCGTGCTACGCACGTCATCCCAATCGACATGTTCTTGACGAAGGACGCGCAGCTCGGAACGACGAAGCAGCACACGCAGACGTTCCACCGGGTGTGTACCGACATCATACGTGTCCAAAGCCGCGGTGCACAGCGTGTCGAATGCGTATGGTGCTTCTTCTCGCTGCAGCATGGGCATGAGCTCATCAAGCAGGCTCACAAACGCACGACCACGCAGCTCAGCAGTAGCTGTAGGGATGGCTGTCACATCTGCCACAAGCACATGTGGATCGAGCAGGGCAAACACCGAAACATGATGCGCCCCTCGCAAGACACGTACAAACAAGTCAGTTGCTTCAGCTGCGTTCTGTTGTGCTTGGAATGCATGACGAACACCCGCCATGTACGCCGTGTATGCTGGCCGGTATTGAGTCATGTGCTGAAGAGCACCAGCAAGCACATGGTATTGCCGAATGAGAGCAATGCGCCAAGAGCCATCAGGATCAGCAGGAAGAGACGCCTCTGTACATGCACACGCTAGCTGGACAAAGCGCGATGCGTGCGCGTACTGTTTCACTGCATACAGTCGACTGCCATAATGAAACAGGTGTGCAGCAAGTGTATGCTGATGCGGGGGAGTGGCGACGGCATGCGCGGACTCACTCCCTTGTAGACAAGCATCAAACGAAGCAGGCTCATGTTCAGAGAATACGAGCTTCAAGAGCAAGCATGCGGCATGCACGGCCTCCATAGCGAGACCTTCTGTTGCTGGCACATGCCGCACGATATGCAAGGCCCGGATTAGAAATGTCGGCGATGGTCCTTCGTTTCGTAGTGCAGTGCGAAGTTGCGACGACAATGACGATACAAACGAGGGTGGTACGGGTGTAGACGGCAGAGTCATGAGTTCAGCGGGGATAGAAGTAGACCCATCAGCCGGTGATGCCAGGGCAGCCAGACAAGCTGACCAAGCTTCAGCATCAGACACACCACCACTTATCTGGGGTATCGAAGAGGATGCAGGCGGCGCGAGATCACACCGGCCAAGTGCATGGGCGGCGCGTGTCCACCACGTAATCACGCGCTCAAACGACGTACCACATGCCATTTGGTGAGCTTGTGCAGATTCATACACTTGAACGAGAGCGTTGTACGATGCCTCCAGCCCATGCAATGCACCAAGTCTACCTGCGCGGTCCCAAACGGCATCTGGGTCAAGCGATGCAGCAGGCATGATGAGCTCAAGTGCAGCCATACGAAGCGTCAGTGCTTCTACTGTCAAGGATGGATCGTCTTGGTGTTTGTCCGGTTTTCGCTGCAGGGTCTGCGACATTTTTGATGTCGCACGCTCTGCCATATACGCCGTGCGATCACATGCGGCGTCAAGACCTTGCGCTCGTCCATACTCATTCCACTCTGCAAGAGAAGGCCACACATCCACTAGTGTGTGTAAGAAAGAAGCTACAGCTGGCGCGACTTGCAGAGCGCACGCGTAAGCATCGAGAACCAGCGTCGTGTATGCAGACGAAGGTGCTTCACATGCATACGACATACAGGCACGTAAACGCTCAGCTGCAGAGCCTGGTTCGTGCACAGAGCGTGTAGCTGATAGTGTAAACGATGATGGATCAATACATGTCCGCAATGCGACAAGCTCGGTCAGTGCATAATCATCCATGTGCACGTCGGCAAGCCGGCGAATCACTGAGAGTGCCACAGGCGCGAGTGTCAGAACATCCATCTTCGACGAAACAAGCACACACATAGAAATTCGAAACGCATCAAGCCACGGCAATACGTCTTGCGGCGAGAATTTCGTCGTCGTCGTGGCTGACCGCTTCACTTGCAGGGCGCTCAGCACCGCATTCACGACGAGCTTTGCTGTCCGCACACTCGCAGCGTCAATGGGATCTTCATGATGCACATGCCATCCAACACCTGCATTTGTCGGCGCCGTAGATCGGCTTGTATACAGTGACAACGCATGAGCCAAAGAAGAAGCGTTCATGTGAGTAATAAGTGCCGCTACGTCGGCACGGCGGATGGCCTCCGCATTGGATAGGCTAGTGAGCACTTCGTCCAGTGCACGCAATTTTCCATGCCGCATAGGCACGGAGCCACTCCGCTGCGCGATTCGAGGCGGCGGCATCGCGCCTAACGGGAGTGAGTAGCGACTTCTTCGTCCACAACGTTTTGTGATCCTGTTCCCAACACACCTGTTGGGAACTTTTCGACGGACGCGTCACGCTCACCCACGAGAATGACATCACGTGCCGCCTTGCCGTCCGTGCAACAGTCGCGACCGCCACAGGCGTCAGAGGTGGAGGAATGGAGCCCCTGACTCAACCGTAGCCCTATCGTTCCACATGCGCATGCTCGATGAGGATGCGACGCTTGACATGGAGTAATGACAATGCTTGGTCTGGTGCGGCGTCACATGATGCGATATTCTGCTCCTTGTGGCACTTCGTGACATAGTCTCATCATGTTTACATGTGATGGGACGTCTTGCGTGACAGGCGTCCTTTGCGTGATGAAGGATATAGACGTCCACGACCATCCCTGACTTGCGCCAGCTAACATGACGTCGGAGTCTACATCGAGCACTTCGCTCTCTTATTTTGCGTCGGAAAGTCTCTGTCAATTTTGCGTACTGGCGACGTTTCACGCAGACCAAGGGCCTGTGCTCGAGCATAGTGTACCTGTGCACACTGGCCTCGACGAGCACATGCTGGCCGAGCAAATGATCCCTGATGGCTTACACAAAAGAGACGGTGACTGGACATTACTGATTCGCCGCGTCTCGGAGCTTTCGCTTCCACATGTGCCTGAGCGACCAGCCCATGTTGTGACCAAGTCGCCGCATACTGAGGCTACGGATGCAGGCGACTGCATCTACATTCTTAGCTCAGCGCGCACAATTCATACCGCCGATGCGCGTCGCGGTGCAAAGCTTTTTGCATTGGCTGTAGGTACGATGCATCCACACGTTTCCCTGCTAAAGCCTGTGCTTGTCCTGGCTCTCGACGCGTACGTCACAAACCCTAGCCCATCCATTCTCGTTCAGCTGCACGAATCTTTGAACTCGTTGCCTATATCAACACTCTCATGTGTCAGCTACTCGGAAAAAGTGCGTATGCGGAGCGATCCCATCCTACATGCCATGTACCACAGTAGTGGCAACAGTACGCGCATGGACGCGTCGTCGTTGTCATTCTCCAAGCAAGGCGCACCATGCACATCTCTCACATCTGTCGCCACACATATGCAGCTGTATTCGGCACTTTCTGCGAGTGATGTGACGCTTCCAACGATGCGCGAAAGTCGGCGCCATTCTTCTGCGTCAACCAGCTCCATGCATAGTCGTCGCTCTTTCGTGCGCTCTCGATATCTAATTTCTGAACCGCAGCATATGTGTGGACCGAACCACTACTACATCACAAGTATTTCGTTTGGACATGTGTGCATTCCTATAAGCATTCCTTTGTACCTTTTTCCCGAAGAAGTCGGCGAATACTCGCTATCGCGTTTGTTTTCTACGTTTGGCTTTGTGAAGCCCACAAGCAGCCATGGCCTGCAGCACAAGCAGCATCATCATTCGCTCTTGCTTCAGCATCATCACCACCAGCAGCTGCTATTGTTGCATCCACACTTGCATTCCAATGGCGTCTACACACATCCCGTCACACTTCTGTTCAATGCGCTCATTACACACAAGCGCGTTTTGTTTGTCGCGTATCACTCACCTGCCACAGTCGTTGTCGAGCATGTGCTGGCAGCATGCGCGTTAGTCAGTGGATGCGGCGCCGTGCTGCGTGGATTTGTTGCAAGTTCCATGCCTTATGTGACACTAGCGAGTTTGGACACGCTAAGATCGATGCGTGGATTTATCGCCGGCACGACGCACCCGCGGATCGAAGAGCTCGGGTGCTGGGATGTGTTGTGTGATTGTGAGTCTGGACAAATCACTGTGTCAGCAGCAACGCCGGCCCCACCGCCGTTCCTACCCTTTGATGCACAAAACAACCGACATGCAAAGCGCACTTTGCGTTCGATGATGCGCTCAATGCCAGAGTGGACGCTGGGCGACGAGCGAGCAGATGCTCCGGACGTTTTATTCATGCACCAACTTATGGAGGCCGTCAAGCAGCATGCGAGTGAATCATTTCTTCGACATTGGTGCCAACTGTATGTGCGGCAATTTGTGGCGCTATCCATGCAGCACGAGCAGGCATTTTATGGTGTGACTTTGTGCCATATGCTGCCTGATTTAAGATTGACCTCACAAACAGCGCGCGACATGTATTCGCTGCGCTGTCATGCGCTGCGTATCGAGGCTTGGCGCATGACGCCAAGCTATCGTTGCTTTCTACGAGATATAGCAAACATGAATGGCCACTACAAGCGCATTTCTGCGACATTTTGCCTCTCACCGTGCTCGTCACAAGCAGATGCAACGCCTAGCGATGGGGCATAAGAGGCCAAGCGCAGCCAGGGGTCGTCTACACATGAAGGACACATTACTAATAATGTGCGTCGATCCTCGTGGGATATATCAGGGAAATAAATAAGACAATATACAGCCGCATATAGTCTGTGCGGATTTGTTCGAGCTTGATCTAGAGTCTTGTACAGCCGCGCGCTGCAGGAACGCCTGCTAAATGCGGGAATACTCGTCACGTGAGTGTTGGAGCTCGTCCAAATACTTGCCTGACCTACACGCACGGCCGGGCCGTCGAAACGACGACGTAACGCCGCGACAAAAAGTCAGGGGTGTGAGAAGTGTCTTTTCATCTAGGAGAACCCAAGGCTGGTGTATACACGGGCGTCTCAGCAGCAGTTGACTCTTGTTCCCATCACCACGAATCACAAAAAAAAAAAGAACAAAACACGTGTGAACGCAAAGAACCGACATTGAGCTTGCGTCCATAGCAAGAAGGTGACGACGACGTTTGGCCCCCCCTCGTGCTTTCATGCCTCGTGTGTGTAAGCCTACTCCTGTTCTTCCAGACCGTTTCTCGAATCAACTTCCTCAGCTTCATCTCACCACGCTCACATCACCCATCGACACTCAAGTGAGCGTGTCGGCAGTATCGGACACGCCTAGTAATTCGCTTGCCTCCTTGCTCACAGCCGAGTCTACCAAAACCAGTGTCACGTCGCCGCAAATGAGCCCACCACTTCCAGTAACACACCTGCCCCAGGATCTGCATGATTCACCTAAGCCTTCTCCGTCTGTCTCGGTGCATGTGCCCGGTCCTGTGGCGACCGGTCTCAAACAAGAGCGCCCAAGCTTCCTTGACGAGTCCGCCCTGTCGCCCCATGAGTTTGATGTATATACGCGCTGGGCCAGCCGCATCAAGCCGGCGCATTCGCGTCGCCACGGCTTACTGGATGAACATGCGGCCGTCAAGTTTTTGCGCAATGAGCTTGGCGTCTCGGTCGATGACGAAATCAATGTATGTATTTTGCTCCCTATTCCAGCTTGCTAACATGACACAGATTCTCTCGTTGTTTGAACGTCTGCCTCTTGGCATACGTCATGGTCACTTTTACGCGATGCTCCGCCTTGCTGCTTGGGCACAGCGTGGCCACACCGCGTCCCGCGAGCTTATGTTTGTCCAGACGGAGCCAGCACAAAGTCGGCGGCGTCGTGGTCACGGTGGATCGCGAGTCTCAAGCACCACTTCTGTCGTCGACCGAGACATGACTCCTGTGCGCACTGGCTCGCTTCAGCGGTCGCAGTCGCTGTCGCTGTCACACTTGCAGCCAACGTTGCCACCACACGCACAGCCCATGCCGACACCGCTCGAGGTGCCAAAGGCACCACCGCGCCCAGTACCCGATGATCATGCGGTCAACCGGCGCGATACGTCCAGCTCAACGTACAACGAGCCAGAGCTTGGCTACCACAAAGTTGTCTTTAGTCCGTCTGAGCCACGCCTTGTGCGTCCAATGCCTGTCGTTGCACGCCCGCCCGGTGCTCAAGGCACACCTCACATTGTCTCTCTTGACGAGGCCGAAGCGCAGCAATCGGCGCAAACGCGTGCCCATGACAGTAAGCAGGCAACAGGGGCGTCAGTGTCAGACGTGCAGTTGCCGCCCGCACCGACGCTGCTGCGGCCCTCAGCACCCATGCCCATGGCACAACAAGTGAGTCCGCTGATTCAGGCAAGTCTCAATGCACGCAGCGAGTTCAAGAAGGCCTCGCGGCAGTCACGGCCAAAAACGTTCACGGTGCTTTCGAGCTCTAGTGGTCAGTTCCAACCTGACAAGCCGCATCTGTTGAATGGCGAGGTGGTATCGCCGCACCTGCTGTCTCCAGATACGAAGCGCCGAACGACGTCGGCAACGAAACTATCATCGCAAATTGCGTCGCAAGATCTGACGTCGCCATATACGCCACATGTATCAGCGGCAGCGGCCCATCCCATCAACGAGAGTCTACAGGGTCAGACCATCGCGCCCAAGCCATCGTACTTTGGTCGCGAGCGGGGTGTTTTGCCTGCATGGCTGCGCGAGCAGTATGAAGAAGGCAATGTGCTGTATCCGCCGCCTGATCCGGCCGACTCGTCTGTCACGAGTGTATTTGACGCCCTGGATAACAAGGCGCATCAGACCATGAATGGCAGCGAACGGGCCGCGGCCAGCATCAACCGCAACACGCCCTTCTTTCCTCCGCACGAACGCGATCGCGAGCGTGCTGAGCGAACGACACTGAACGGCACGGGCCCTGCACAATACCGGAAGCTGAATGAAGAAACTTCGGTCGGCAAGCGCTCGTCGAATGAGTCGCTCGGTCAGGAGCGCGTACCCAAACTGTCAGGCAGCCGTTCCAAAGGCATACTCGCGGCGAAAGGTCGCCGCCTCGAACACAGCCAGAGCCAGTACTGGGGCACGCAGCTCGAGTCTGGCACGTACGCCGGCTTCAAGTCCATGCCGTCGACGCGCGATTTGCGTCTGCAGCTGCCGCCACGCATCTCGACGAAACGCTCCTTCCAGATCCGTCCAACGCAGGAGTTCCAGCCCTTGCTTGCGCCGCCGCCACCACCACCGTCAAACGAGCTGCAGACCCATGCTTCGATACCATCGCAGGTTCCGCCGGCACCATCGTCGGCACAGCCTGATCCGTTCGACAATATGCGTACGCCCGAGGAGGTGGAGAAGCAGCTGGCTTCGCAAGACAATACTCGCACCGATTCTGCTGCGCGGCCTTTCCACGCCGACGTGCCGCGTCTTTCACGCACCCAGTCATGGAATACTCGACAGCCTGAAGTGCACCGCTTCATGCTGCAAGAGGACGCGACACGATCACAGCTTACTCAGAAGCATGAGCGCAAGCTTAGTGGCTCGTTTGCCTTCGGCACGCCACTGGTGCGTCGCGCATCGCAACGCCAGGGAACGCCACGCGACGAGTCGGGTCCTTCAGGCTCAGCTGAGCGCGGTGCCGCGTCTCGTTCTCTAACACAAATGCCAGCGCCTGCTACGCCCCGACAAGAGCTCTACCGAGATCTTGGCTTCTTCAGGACAGACGATGCTTCGATGCGCAAAGGCAAGAAACGCGTTGCGAGCACACCGAAATTGAAGGACTTTAGTGACGCCATGGGTGATGCTTTGCTACAGCATCCACCTCAGGAGCAGCCGAAGCACACCACTGAACCGGTGAATGCCGAGAGGCATCACGAAACACCCGCTAGCCAGGAGCCCCTCCAACAGGATGAGGCTGTGTGGCGGGCTCCTGGGACAGCAAAGGAAGAACGGCTTCCAAGTCCGCCCACTGACAAACCCGTGCCCGCTAGGCAGGATCATGATAATGTGTCTGATACGTCCAAGCAAGAGGCACATAACCTGCGCATGCCACGTGAAGAACCGCGTGCTGCAGACGTCCAGTCAGACAGCCCACATGACACTTGTCCACCCAGCAATGAGCCACGTGGTGCTGATGACGCGAAGCCAGAAAATGTGTCAGAGGACGTTGCCACCACTACTCCCACCACTGACAGTGCCGAGCCAAAAGATGCAGCGGCAGAAGCCCCAGCTGCAGCTCGACTTATTCCTCCCACACAGGTGGATCGCTCACCCAAGTCCATGCTGATGACGACGATATCTTCGCCAGCGATTTCATCTCCAGCTTTGGCCGTGTCTCCAATGAAAAAGCCTGATCATACAGCTAAGGAGGTCGCCAGTAACGCTGACCTGGATGTGGACTAACGGTGCGGTCTGATCATGTTGTTGTTGGTTCATTTGCCTCCTGCCTACAAATATTATGCATAACGGAAGCAGGACTTGAGATGGTGGATTTTTTTTTTGTTTTGCAAGGCTTTTCGCCCCTGCCAACACAACGCTATGCTTGTTTAACCTCATCTTGCATTTCTACTTCTACACTTTTGACTTTCGCGTTTTCTTCTTGCTTTCTCCCATGTTCATTTGCGCTCCTTCTGTACAGGTACATAATCTTGAACACCCATGTATGTCTCATAAATATAGCAACCGTGTGCAAGGAAACACCGGCAGCAGTAGCTCACGAGAGTGGGGGACGTGGTTAGTGTGGTGCAACTCTTAGTCATCCGCCCACATGAGCATCCTCCTCCATCATCTGCCGTTGTCATTGACGCGACCCCACAAAGCGGAGTGTGGTAGCGTATATCATGGCTCGGCGCAAGTCTGCCTACGCGGATGAGGGCACAGATTCCGATGACTCTGTCGTTTCGGATGGCGCTCAAAGCCCATCACGAAAAGTACCATCATTTGTTCCTTCTAAGCGCCGAGCGTTCCCTGCTTTTGTTAGCTCGAGCGCCAATACGACAACGATGAGTGCCGAGCGCAATGATGATGATGACGACCCAGATCCAGTGATTGAGAGGCGTTCCTTCGGTGCAGGACTGGGCACGAAGAAGAAGTATGCACCGCAAATGCACGAACGTACAGATGACGATGAAGTGCCTGCTCGTACCGGACTTGGATCGGCACCAACCCCGATGTCAGCTGGCCCGGCACTCTCACGGACGTCAGGCACCGGCAGCTTTGATCCGGCAGCACTTATGCGCCAGATGGGCTGGTCCGGTGGTGGTCTCGGTAAGCATGGTACAGGGATCGTGAACCCGATTGAAGTCAAGATGCGGCCGAATCGAGCTGGTGTCGCGTTCGATGGGCGGAGAGAGACTGCTGTGAATGAGTCTGCCAGTAAAGGCAAACATAGCGGGAATGAGAGCCGTCGCCGCGCGAATGTGCGCTCAAGACAGTCGAAGAAGCTTGACGACAGTGACGAGGACGATGGGCATGGTGATGATGATGATGATGATGATGATGCTGACGCCGACGACGGCGACGACCATGGTCGTGTCACTTCGGCAGCAGCATGGAAACGGCGCGACAAGGCGCATAGAGTACGAGTCGTCTACCGAACATATGACGAAATGGTTGCTGAAGCTGCTGGGGAGCTCGAGACGACCATCCTCGACGCAAGAGGGTCAGAAATCCGTCAAGTCGACTCTGTCGCCGCTGCTTTGGCACAGAGCCAGCCGGCTGGACTAACAAATGTTCATGAACATATACCCGAATTGCAGCACAACGTTACACTTCTTTGCCGACAAAGCAAAGAGGCACTCGATCGTCTCGCACGTCACGGCGCAGGGATCCGTGACAGGCAACGCTGGCTTCAGCGAGATCTTGAGGCATCGCGAGTACGTGCAGAGAAAGCGACTGAGGAACATGAGCGCTTAACGTCTGTGATGCACGTTATCGCTACTTTATGTCAATCGGGCGAAAACAGCACATCTCTTGATGACCTTGCACCGGCGATGGAGCGAGTGGCGTGGCTCCCTCGTGAACTCATGGAGCAGTTTCAATTGGATGAAGCTGTCGCTGGAGCGCTGGTCCCTGCTTTGCGACATACTTTCGCTGATTGGGATCCATTGGCTGAACCGCATCGCGGAGTCCAACGACTGGCGTCCTGGCTTTGTTTCCTTGCTCCCGCCTTCACATCATCCGCAGCATCCCATGCCGAACGGCCCATGACGCCCTGGGAAAGCGTTTTATGGAACATATGGATGCCGGTCATACGCTCAGCGCTAACGAATACTTGGGACGTGCATGATGCGGCGCCGGCCGTAGCTCTTGTCGAGACATGGCGTGACATTCTACCACCTTTTGTGCTAGACAATGTGCTGGATCAGCTTATTATACCGAAACTTGAGCGTGCCGTTCAAGGCTGGACACCCAACCAGCCCAATCAAACGCAAGCTGTACCACTTCATGTGTTTGTACTGCCGTGGTTGCCTATAGGCGAGGCGCGTCTTGTCTCTGTGTTGGGCGAGGCACGTCGTAAATGGCGAAGTGTTCTTGCATCCTGGCATGTGAGGTTGGGCATTCCCGCCCACTTCCTCATATGGCGCAGTGTCTTTACACCTAAAGAGTGGGAGGCACTGCTCTTGGAGCGCATTGTGCCCGCTATGACAAAAGCACTACGAACGCAATTCCACGTCGATCCAGGTCAGCAAGACATGCGTGTGCTTGACGGCGTGTTGGCTTGGCAAGGCGTTCTGCGCGACAGTGTACTGAACCGCTTGTTCGAGACGGAAGTAGCGCCTCGTTGGCTCGACATCTTGCACGCATGGATTACGCAGACAGATGCAGACCTGGCAGAAATCGCCGCTTGGTACGAATTCTGGCGTGGCTGGTTTGCTTCCAAAGCTACTATCCCGCTGCAGGGCGTAACGGGCATGTTTCGACAAGCACTTCAGCACATCAACGCGGCGCTGGACCGTGGGCATGACCGCGTGACGACGCCTCGGCCCGTAGTGTCCGGACCCACGGCTGCTGCGACTGCGTCGGCCACAGCAGCGACAACACCCGTTGGAAGCGCTTTAGGCTCGGCGAGCACGGGACATGCCCGACAGGGAGATGCACCGCCTCCGACGCTCGAAGATGTGTCGTTCCGTCACATTGTCGAAGAACGAGCGAGTGAACGTGACCTATTTGTGCGCTCACTCAACAAGCTAGAGCCATCTAGCGGTTTTGCTTTGCTACGCGTAGCACGGCACGTCGACGGCAAATTCGGTACAACGTTTTATCTGGATGATGATGTTATCTTTGTCGCGCTCGAGCAGGGCACGGCAGAGGGACGAGTGACATACGAGCCCGTATCACTGGGCGAATTATTGGATCGGGCTTCACGGGCATGATGAGGATGATACACAGCATTATTTAGTATACCCTTGCTTGCGAACAAGAGGAATACGTAGACTGGCACAATGGATCGACTTACGCAAGCGTACACGCTCATGTGTCGTTAGTTGGTGGAGGCTCAGGCACATCAGACTCTGACACGGAAGGTGCGGCGGGGGCAGACGTCGAGTCGGATGGAGTCGCTGAAGGTAAAGGCCCAGTGGGTGGCGCCCCGGACTCGGCAGGTGATTCATGCACTCCCGCCGTGTGTGCTGGCTTAGAGACAGTTGGCCGTTGTAGCGGCATATGAAAGTCATACACATCCGCATCTATAGCAGTCATGGCCTCTCGAGCCTCGTCCTCGTCCACGTCGAATGCATCGAGCCAGTCAAAATATGCATCTGCCGCATCAATGCGTGGAGCATCACGCGGACGAGCCGCATAATACATGGCTGGATCGACATGCCGCTCACAACATGCCTTCAGGAAGGCACCTGCGGCAAGCACAGGCGCATCAAAGAATAGACACACAGGATCACGCATGCAGTCATTTAGGATCGTCCATGCAAGACGAGCCAAAGCAGGTTCAACTTCCATCGCGCGCGTCGCACGCACCAGCGCCTCATGTGGCTGAGGCACCACCAGGTCAAAGCAGAGTGTCGTTAGCAGCGCTTCCTCATGCAACAGAATACAGTCTCGCCATTTCGCAAACTCGTGAGAGCCATGATGCGAGCGGAAAGAACGGTCAGCCCAACGCATTTGACCTTCTGGCGACTTGTCGAGCGATGCCATAACAGCATCGACGATAAATGGCAACTTCCGTAGCGATTCCTCCGACTTGCATGCTAGAAACACACATGCTGCTGCTATTTCGTAATGAGACCATCCGCTGCCGGCACGATGGACCTGCAGTGGTCGGCGCATAAAGAAGCGGTGAAAATACGTCGCAGCTGCGACCATGACATGCTGACCAACTTGGAGAAATTCGCCCATCTTGTAAATAAGGTGTACCCCCTTACCACGGAGAACACGCTCCTGCTCTGACGTCATGGTCTGTGCTGAATGTTTGTTAGGCGATGACGATGCATCCAGGAGTGCGTCATATACGCCCGTCACACTGGGCGTGAATTGCAGATCCTCGCGCGTAAAGAGCCACTGCGTCGCGGCTGCTGCGTCTGCTGAAACCGCGTCAGCCATGCCTCGTCGTGCGTAATGGCTTTTGGATGGTGACTTGCGTATACAAACGAAAGAGGCGTCAGTAATCCAGCACGTCGCTTAGGCTTGTGCGGACACCGACGGATGAACGGATGAGATCAATGCCACTTGGGTCGCCGGTCAGTCTTTCTGATTGTCGGACGACCTCGGACACAAAGCTCGCTTGACCAGGCCTCGCTAGCCTGGCTCAGACAGACCACCAACCTAACAAACTCCACAATCTCCCAACTCAAACTTCTACCTCAGGCCCTCCATCCGCTACCCTCACCGAATGTCCAAAAAGATACGTTGACAATGCGACTAGGTCGAGGAACAATGATGGAACAGATGTTTTACTATTTTCATTTCACCTATCGACTGAGATATCATTCACCAGTTCTGACGCTCCATGTCTACCTGTAGAGTCGAAAGAGTCCATAGCATGCAGGCAGGCACACGGGGCAAGCCAGATGTGCATGAAGACGTGCGAACTGCGATCCGCCAGCATAAATCAAAATGGAACGACACGAGAAAAAATGAAAATCAAATGCAGCGACGCAAATCTTCCAATTGTCTTTGATTCGATCTTGGCACTTGCCCCTACCACATAGCAAGAAAATCCAAAAGAAAAAAAAAATGAAGCATGGAGAAATGCAAGAGATACACAGTCAAGGTTGTAGCCCAGAGACAAGATCAGAATTCAAATTAGCCTAGGCAGCTGCAACACGGAACGAGGGATGAAGCACTTGCTCCTCTAGCGACTTACCCGCAGGAACCATTGGGTACACATGTTCATTCTTTACAACGCGTGCTTCAAAGAGGATCGGCTTTGCGTTGTCGTACTCCACGAATTCCTTCATTTTGTCAGGAAGCTCGTCAAGCTTGTCACAGCGGATCGCCTTGACACCCATCGCCTCGGCCAGCTTAACAAAGTCGGGATTGTGCATTTCTGTGTGCGAGTAACGACGCTCATAGAACAAATCTTGCCATTGCAAAACCATGCCCTGAAACTCGTTGTTCAGCAGCAAAACCTTCACACCAATGCCATATTGCGCAGCAGTGGCCAATTCCATAGCAGTCATACTGAAACTCGCATCGCCATCAATATCCACAACGACACCCTCCGGCTTTGCAACCTTTACACCAATCGCTGATGGAAGACCAAAGCCCATCGTGCCTAGACCACCAGATGACACCCATGTGCGGGGATAGCGCCAGCGGAAATGCTGTGCAGCCCACATCTGATGCTGACCTACGCCTGACGTCACAAACACATTGTCTTTCATGTCGCGCACAGCTGCATCAAGTGCTTCAATTACTTCTTGCGGCTTCATCAACTCCAGGAGCTCAGGGTTCGACGGCTCGTACGTGAATGGGTACCGCTGCTTCCATGCCTGAATCTGCTTGAGCCACTCACTCCGATCTGGCGGCGTCGATAGGAGGGGTATCATGCGCTTCAGGTTCGCTGTCACATCGCCTTCCACGGCACACGTTGCCTGCACGACCTTATTGATGTTCTTCGGCATGATGTCGAAATGAACAATTCCACCCCGGCCCTCAGCCGCTGCGGCATCGGCAGCAGGCGCAAATTTGTCAACACGGCCTGTGACACGATCATCGAAGCGGGCACCCAGCGCAATGATCAGATCAGCACTTTGCATCGCTAAATTCGCATACGCAGAGCCATGCATACCAAGCATGTGCAGACTCAAGGGGTGCTCCTCGTCAAATGCACCCAGTGCATGCAAAGTCGTTGTCACAGGAATGTCCTGCGACATGGCTAGTTCACGAAGCAGCTGTGGGCCCTCGCTGTGGGCAACAATACCATGGCCCGCATATATGATTGGTCGGCGCGCAATAGAAATAAGGCGCGCAGCCTGCTCGAGCTCAGGCAGAACATCTGCCGGCGTTAATAGGCCACCCAGGCGTGACTTGCGCTGCATGGCTGTCTCACGACTAGGCATCTCCGATAGCTCGGGGCTCGTCCACGAATGGGGAATCGGGTGCTTGAGAATCGATGCCGTCACATCTTTGGGCAAGTCGACAAGCACAGGTCCACGGCGTCCACTCATAGCAATTTTGAACGCTTCATTGATGCGACGCGGCAGCTCAGCAACGTCTTTTACCATCACATTCCATTTCGTGCAGCTGCGGCTGATACCCACGACGTCGGCCTCCTGGAACGCATCTGATCCAATTGCCGATGTGGCAACCTGTCCACAAAATACAACGAGCGGCACACCATCGCTCATGGCGTCCTGCATCGGCGTCACCACATTCGTCGCACCAGGCCCTGACGTCACCAGCACGACGCCCGGGACACCGCGTGCACGCGCAAAGCCCTCAGCCATGTGTCCTGCACCGTCCTCGCGACGTGGCAGCACAAAGTTGAAATGCTTCGATTGGTAAATCGCATCAAACACAGGCAAGATCGCGCCACCCGGATACCCAAACACGGTGTGCACCTTGTGTCGCAGCATCATTTCATGGAATATCTGTCCTCCAGACATGCCGACAAACGTATCATCAAGTTCAGCTGGGTCATAGCTCAGCAACTGGGACGGCGACTTGCGCACCGATTGGAACGAAGGAGCTGGCTCGGGCCGGGTCTTCTTCGCTCTACAAGGTGTTGTCGACAGAGCACGCACGGCAGCCACAGGCAGTGGCATATATCTTTGCATCATCATGGTCCCATGGAGGGCAGAACGCATTGCGTTCGCCATGCGGCTTGCATACATCCGCATCCTCTCCAGCGAAGCAGCGTTTAGGTAAGAGAATGGGTGAAAACGGTCGTCCGGTGGTCTTCCCCTCACGCGGCTCCAATGCCTATCTCTCTCGCTCGTCTTGGCACAACGCCTCTCACGCCGCAATGACTCAGATGCGGAGATATCACGTGATTTTATCATGACTGACGTGCGTGGCCTTACTATGGGGGGAGAGCTACGACTCAGCAACGCCGCGGGGTCAGGTGGGTGGGTGAGATGTGAAAGATGCTTGATGCTGCCTGCGAGCAAAGAAACAGATTGCATCATTAAACATCCGGGGACAAGAACGTCAGCAGGAACGAGAAAGTACATGTGTCATTATGTGCCACCTACTCGGAAGGCAGAGGCTTTTTTAAACAGACGTATGGCGCATGAGCAGATGGAAGGCTTGCTCGACGTCGCCAGCAGCAGCTACTAGAGCATACTCGGCAACCTCAGGCTCCACAAGGAGTTCACTTGTCTGATATTAGTTAGCCACATGCACTAACGAGTACAAGGCGGTTGTAATTACGCACCAAAGTCAGAACATCAGCGCTCTTGACTTTGACGCCCTTGTGCCGGTCCTTCATAGCCTCTGGCACGCCAGCTGGATCAAGAAAACAAATTGATTGTATATTTGCTTCCATGCGCCCACGCTCGAATGACGCACCATTCGCATCGAGATCAGCCCATTCTTGAATGACCTCAGCTTTAGACGACATAGCACGACGTATTCGTTTAATATGCGCTTGGAACTTTCTCAAGGCCGATTGAAAGTAATGCAAAATCGTATCACAGCCCGGCTAAGGGGACGATAGCTGCAATGACGACGCTGGATTGTCGATAAGAAAAGAGCCCAAGATCGGTTGAGCAGGCGTATCTATATTAGATGGGATGATGCGATTTTATTCTCTCACCTCCACAATATCGCCACGTTGGAAGGCAAAGACGCGTACACTATAAATGGTGAAACGCGGACGCAAGTGGGCACTGAGACATTTAACTGTCAGAATCCTGTGACAACCACTACTTTGCGTTCCACCGCCCCCCTTTCCCTCCTTTTATTACTGACGCTCTCTACTCGTTCAAATACATCCAAGTCATGTCGCGGCACAAACGCATTGTGCCAGGACAACAGGTGGTGCCAGCTCAGGCGCCTCGGCCCATTCCAGAACAGAATCACCGCTTAAGAATGCTTCTGTGGATTCTCACAGCCACGACCATCGCCCTTATTGCACAACAATTGATGAGATGGAAAATAATGGGATCCAACAAAGTAACGGATTTGCTGTATGCCCGTGAAGCCCCACCATCGGCAGGCAAAGCCGGGGTTGACATGAACAGCGTTGCCGGGCATGCGAGTGTCGGCGCTCCTGCCATCGACCTCGTCAAGACAGAGACCGATGATACGGGACCAGTACAGACTGGAGGATCGCAGGAGGAGCAATACTTGCCCGTCCAGCTCGATGATGATGGTGAATTGGATATGGGCACGATGGAGCGCATGCTAGATATTCTGTACAAACGGCCTGATGAGATGGAAGGCTATGAAGCCATGGAGGCTGAGCCTGGCTCGTATCGGTTCCGCAAAGAAACACGCGAAAACAATAAAGCGTGATGAACAGGTACCTGGGTTGTCGAACCACCATTTCCTGGTGTTTCTACGCCTCGACATCAGAGGTATTCGTTTCGCCTGCAATGTCGTCGTCGTCTGCTCCCTAGTTAGTTGTTTTTTTTGTAGATACACACCATAGGCAATATCATCAGCACCTAGTGCATTTTCTGCTTGTGACATGGTCATCATTTGAATCAATTCCTTGCCTAGCGGCGTCTCGGCACGTGCACCAACGACAAGATCCATGGGACGCAGTCCCGCATGATTCAGTGTCGTAGTGCTAGCGCCTGCATCAAGCAGCTGGTGCACAACCCAGTTCCTAGCCTCTTCATTTTCAATTTGGCAGGCAATATGAAGGGGTGCGTTGCCTTCAATGCGATTCGTCGCGTCTACGTCAATGGCTTCGTCAAGAACGGCATCCAGCACATGCGTTGCAACGGCCTCACATGCGTAGTGTAAAACGGTATTTCCGAGACCATCAACACCATTAATATCGTATTCGATGGGAGGTTGTGCATGAAGCACTGAGTTTAGCAGTTCAAGATTGTCACTCCGTGCTGCGTGGAACAAGATTTTATCTGGCATATTGCATTAGATTTCGACTGTCGCTGTGCCACTCACTTGTATTGATGCGATGCTCGTCTCCCATGATTCGAAACTACAATCTTTGCGACAAGATGTGAAACGATGACAAAACAACAGCACCCTGCTCAGAAGCCAGCTAGCACTGGTGCCGACTAGTATGGTTGGACAAGGATGTGAGTATGAGTGTGGGTGTGTGTATGTGGATAATTTAGTCAGCGATGTCCGATGGATCTGGTCCACAATTTTTTTTTTTCCCTTTCGTGCGCGTGCTATCTAAACGTCACGATTTTGTGATGCTCTCTGGCGCCCAGCGCTCGAAAGCGCGTGCCGAGTCTGCGCGCACTGTACGTGCGGATGCAAAAAAGGACCAAGAAGTTGAGATGATGTCCGATGAAGATCTCGACGGCGGATTTGAGGATGTGGAAGATGATGAAAGTATAGGCGCTGGCAGCAAAACTGAGGTGAATGAGATTGATGACGACGGTGCTGCAAAGAATACGTACGAGCGCATGGCCGCTGAAGGGGGAAGCGTATCATCACATGGAACGTCTTCTCTTTACACGCTTCCATCGAACGAGGAAATTCACGGTCTCCAGGAGACCAGTGATTTGTACATGAACAACATGTTCAAGCTGCAGCTCGATGAAATGCTCAAGTACATTCACCCTTCTGGTGGCCACAAACAAGCAATAGAGCATTTGCTCCGGAGCCTGCAAGCCTGCATCATGCGTGTGCCAAAGATCGACCCGCAACCGCTCAGCAAAGCCGTCCAAGAACTGGCGTCCCGCGTAGGACACAGTGTGCATATACCGCTTGTTGAACCTGTGCCGCGAGAAGATCCTGCATACATGATTGCCTTTGAACCGCCGGAGGCGTTAAATCTTGTCGGAAGCTGGCCGCTACATACCGCAACGCGGCGTGTAGGTGAGATGGACGTCGATATGGAAGTGGTCATGTCGTCCAAGCTGTTCCAGGAAAAAGATACCTTGAATGCTCGCTATTTTACGAAGCGCGCATTTTATCTCGCCGTCATACTCGCATACGTGGAGCAGAACCACGCAGCCTTGGGTGTGCGTGCCGAGTGGCTGTATGTGGGAGGCGATCCAAGGCGTTCCTGCCTTGTGCTTAGGCCCACGCCCGAAGCACACGACCTGATCAAAACACACACAGTCGTGCGGATTCACGCCGCTCACGCGCCAGGGACATTTCCTACATCGCGACTCGCGCCGAACCGCAACAATCTGCGCGGTTCGGCGATTGGCGCGTCCGACCAAGACACCGCATCACTTCCTCCCACACCCATATACAATGCGTGTATTGCAGCCGAGTCACTCCGTCTTGCACATCTCGTGTACCTGCATGCCACATCGGAATGGTGCAAGGGCTTTGCAGAGGCATGCCAGTTGCTAAAAATTTGGGCTACACAGCGTGGATTCGGTGCGCTACACCTCTTGCACGAGCATGATGACAAGCATGCTACGCGCCGCGTCGTTGCAGGCACAGATGATGCGCGCTTCGTTTTGTGTATGGTGCTTGCACATCTCCTGCATGGCGAGCCGAAAGTGACTGACACTAACATGGAAGCCGGATCCTACCCTGGCGTTCGGATGCGAACGAAGCTTTCCCCAGGCCTGTCAAGTGTGCAGTTGTTCCGCGGTGTGCTCGAGTATCTCGCGAAAAACTCATTTGCCACACCTGTTTGGATGAAAGCACAGCCAAGCTACGGCCTTGCTCCTGCAACAGACATTTCTCCCGCATCGTTCGCTGGTGTGTTCGAGCGAACCCTTGTTGATCCAAGTGGATGTGTAAATCTGTTCGCGCATTGGCCAGCTGCATCTGTTGACCTTTTGCAACTTGATGCTGCGCAGTCAATGCGTATGCTGAGCGATGGCAGCGATCACTTTGCTGACTTGTTCCTCGTCCCCCAGTGTACGCCGCTCCAGCGCTTCGACGAGACAGCGTCGATGCAACTGAACCTACATGCACGTGGCTCGCTCGTGCACCGTCTGGATGCCGGCTCACCGTCGCTTTGGGCCATCCGGCGTGTCTTGGATGTGAGTGGGCATGCGCTAGGACGGCGTGCGCGCGTTGTGGCTATCTGTACAAACCCTCAAAAGACATGCACAACGGAGCAGCAAGCCTCTGGTGGCAGCGCTAGTCCCAAAATCGTCGAACTTGGTGTGTGGCTAAATGCAGAGCATGCATGGCACCAAGTCGAGCATGGCCCGTCCCCTGACTCGCCAGACGCTGCGGCTTTCCGTGCTTTTTGGGGCAGCGTCGCTGAGCTGCGTCGATTCCGAGATGGGCGGGTGCGAGAAAGCATTGTATGGCCTGTGTCGACTCTTGCCCAGCGGCAAAGCATTCCTCGCCAAATCGTACGATATGCGCTCACACAGCATGCATGTGCGAAGCGGATCCGATTTTCCGGCGATGCATTTGTTGGCTGGCTCGACGTGCCGACATCCTTGGCACAACGTGTGTATTCCAAGGACCCGAGCGTCCATGGTTTCCAGCTACTTCAAACTGCCTACGATACATTGGCCCGCGAACTGCGTGCAATGGACGAGCTACCGCTCTCCGTGACTGGCGTCACGCCCGCTGCCGACGCTCTCCGAAGTATGAGTGTGTTTGTCCCAGGGCCAAGGGACGTAACGGAATGGGGGCATGACGTGCCGGATGTCATGACGTATGTGCCTGTACACGATGTGATAATTACCATGGAAAGCTCCGGCCAATGGCCCGATGACTTGGCTGCTATCCAGGAAATGAAGACAGCTCTGTATGAGCGCATGGCTGATGTACTAAGTCGCCGCATGCCAGGCACCAAAATGCAGGTTGTGTACGACTCAGATGCCACGGCCCACGATGCCATTTACGATCAGACTTGTCTGCAAATCTTAATGCCAACAGGCTTTGCGTTTGCTTTGCGCGTTCATCATGACCGCGAACAAGTGTTGCTGCATCGCTTGCTGAACGACAAGCATGCGCGTGCACGTGCACAGGCTGCTTTGCGTCGATATGACATGCGCTTCGTACATGCGCCGACACACCACGCAGCATTGCAAGCATTGCAAGATCATTTTCCGGCCTTGGGACCTACGGTGCGCTTCGTACGCCGCTGGTTCGCATCGCAGCTGCTCTCGACTCATTTCCGTGCCGAAGCCATCGAGCTCTTGTGTGTGGCTGTGTTCCTGACAAATGCTCATGGGCCGCCGACGACCGGTATGCATGGGTTTGTGCGTGCACTGGACCTGCTAGCCCGCTGGGACTGGCGCGAGACACCGCTTCTAATTCCGCTGGAAAATGCAACACGCCTCGCACATCACCGCAAGGCTGCTCTGTCTGACGGGGGAAGTGCACTGCCAGACGAGACGGCTCCCGCATTCCCTGCTGCCCAGCGCGCAGACGTTGAGCAACACTTCCGCACCATTCGTGCACGCGATCCAGCATTTCGACACTCCACCTGGGTGCTTGCAACAGAGATGGACTTGGATTCCAAGGCTTGGACACATTCGGCGCCCACAGCCATGGTCGCTGATGGCGTGAGGCAACTAGCGAAACGGTCCTTGCATGTGCTCAAGCAAGACACGAGCATAAGTACACCGCTTGTACGCATGCTTATGACACCTGCAGTGGAGGCGTATGACTTTGTCGTCCATGTCCAGCCGAGTCTTCATGTACGCTACGCCGAATCCATTGCGCCTGACTCGACACATTGGCTTGCTACGCGCAAGAAACGCGTATATGCGAATCTCGACGATACGCCTTTGCGGCCGTCTGTGTATGGCAGCGAAGTCAGGCCGGGCTTCGATCCCGTATACGAATTTGTCACCATGCTGCAGACCATCTATGGCGATGCGTTTGTCCTCTTTTACGATGAGTTTGGCGGCACGGTCATCGGCGGTCTTTGGAATACCGCCTATACAAAGCCACACACATTCAAAGTGTCATTGCCGTATACGTCTCGGCCCCATGCCAAGGGCGTAGTACTGAACCGACCAGCCATTCTTGCAGAGATTCAGCGTCTAGGTCAGGGCATCGTTGAGCGAATTGATACCAAGACATAGCGATGTACTAGATATGATGCAGCTGTATGTGGTGGTGAGCTTCCATGCAGACACGCGAATATGGCATCCGGACTATCTTCCATTTATTTATGGATGGATTATTCCTTCTCTTTGTGCGCGCTTAAGAGAACATGGAATGTGGCGGTGCGAAGTCGTCAAAGTCTGGCTCGCCATTCCGGGCACGCACATGTGAATCGAAGGGCGACACAGGGTCAAAGCGCGCATGCGGCGGCACAGAGCCGGGAGGCAGGAATCCTGTCTCGGGCTGGTTTGGCGCTCCAGGCGGACGTCGAGGTGTATAAAAGAGCGGGTGGTTCGGCCCCATGATCATGCCGTCGCCATGCATGGGTGCCTGAGGTGGAAATAGTCTTGGTGGCTGAAACGACCCTGTGCCAAAGGGACATGCGGCAGGACTCGCCGCAAGTGGATCGCGATCAGCATCACCCAATCTTCGTGGATCGTAAGGCATGCGGGATACAGGAGGGAATGAGGGTGTGTGCGACAAGGATGATGTGTCATGTTCAGTAGCTTTGTCCGTGTCGGTGGCTGTTCCGTTTGGATCCTTCTTCGTCAAATATCCTCGGCTAAGCGCGTCCGCGCTCGTATTGTGGTTTGCATCTGCATGTAAAATATCCCTAGTCCATGCATGCAGAGTTGACTCGATCCTCTCTTTCGATACATAAACATCCCTGGCGCGTGTGCATATGAGTTCAGACGGCGTTGCTGCGTGAACTAATGACTCCAATAGGCACTCGGACGTGGAGCAATGCTCTTGCACTACGTTTGCGTGCGAGGCAAGAACAACTGCATGTGATCCTAGCCTCACGACTGCGATATGAATCGTATGTAAAGGCTCGGCTCGTAGCTCATATGACCATCCATGCATGTCTGGACTCGATCGCCACCCGGAGGGGACGTTTTCAGACGAAAGACCATAGTGATGGGTGGCTAATGCGTGAAAAAGCAATGCAACTGCATCTAAAGGAGTGCGAACCTCTTGAGAATGCGCCTCGGAGAGCAACAACACTTGCTCCAGCACATGGTCAACAGGAACTGACATCGTACGTGGAGAAGACCCAACCAACGATCCTATGCCCCAATGCACAAAAAATGATGTTATTTCCACCGCGCATTGGTTGTGGCTCAGGCGCGTGCACGAAAGTTTATCTCATAACCGTGCTGATATCTATCAAGTCTTTGTGACAAGTATGCATAAGGAGGTGACCTAAGAAAATAAAAGAAGAACGCAACGTGCAACAAGCTTATCGAGTTAGACGTGCAAAGTCTCATGCAGTCCGTCATTGAACCAGCATCCATCTTTCCAGTCTCACTCCGTCTTCAGGCGAGCGGTGAACGCCTGCACAGTTGGAATGGTAGCTTGCCACCAACAAACGCCCACGAACGAGACCACAGCATGCGCACTCCCGATGAATACAGTATTGGGCACCTGCTCAAGCAATGGGAACAAATTTAGTACGAATACAGGCAGTTTATATAGCACAATCCCAGGTGGTAGCAACCAGAACAGGATCGCAACGATGCCATGGAACAGGAACAACTGCAACGCTAATGCGCGCTTCCCTGGTAAATAGTCTGGTAGCATAAAGCACAGAAGACATCCAACGCATGAAGTCAAGATAAACGTAGCCAACAGCTTCATTATCAAGACCGTCGACTCTGTTACATTTGCCAGCGGAAACGCATATGGGTGAATATACGCAAGCATCGCTACGGGCAGCTCGAGAAACACATGCAAGAGCCAGAATACATTGAAGGCGGACAGTCTGTTGACATCCACGTGCGACATGTTCGTGAGCGACAGGAAGCGAGTGGTTGTTAGAGACTGTTGTTCGATTGTCGCAGAGCCGTTGTCCCTGATCGGGGCTTGCTGCGTCCGAGTTCACTTCGTCTTGTCTTCGGTCCTAGCAGGTGGAGCAAATGTGAATTAAGGCGATCATCTTTGACCCGCTCACGAACCTCGGAGAGACCAAAAGTGCACGAGAAACAAAGGCTTCCCATGGTCTATCAACAAGACCTATTTCCACGCGCCTTTCATCCACTTCTGCAGCGACGACCGTAAGCGCGTAGAACGATCCGAAGATCAAGTCACCTGCTTTCTGCTTGGCCCCAGCTGCTGACCTGGCTGGCCGAGCATACGTCTCCACATACGCCAAAATCCTGACCGCTCCTCACACACCCACAATCGAGAAGGGCCACGTGATCTTGCCCTGTATCATCTCTGTCACCGTTATGTCGTCGTCGTCAGGGCTCCAGCGAAGGCGGGGCGTTCACACGACGGGCGGTGATGATGACACTGGTGAAGGTGGAGTACATGAGAAAAGAGTATCGGCTATAGAGAAAGTTTCGGGATCCGGTTCCATTTCCACCTACGATTCAAAAAGAGGGCATCGCCTGGCTTATGATCCGCGTGATTTAGCCGATGAAAATGAGGAGCAGACATACCCACGCATCACACTCATGGAAGAAGTATTACTTCTCGGTTTGAAAGACACACAGGGATATCTCTCGTTTTGGAATGACAAGCTGTCTTTTGCACTTCGAGGGTGCATCCTGATGGAGCTAGCGCTGCGTGGCCGTATCCGTGTCATGAGCGGCGCGGAGCAAAAACGCAGGGACGTGGGCGAGCGCACCATTGAACTTATGAATGCAAAACTAACGAACGACCCACTTCTTGATGAAACGATTCGCCATATCCAGTCTTCGTCACCGACCAGCGTGGCGGAATGGATGGATCTGCTGAGTGGTGAGACTTGGAATATGATGAGGCTCAGCATGCAGCTTAAGCAAGTACGCGAGCGCTTGTGTAAAGGTTTGGTGGAAAAGGGTATCTTGCGCACTGAAAAACGCAATTTTCTGCTATTTGACATGCCGACACATCCTATCGCTGACATGTCAGTCAAGGATGCAGTTCGTCGACGAGTATATGCGATTACATCGGCACAGTCTATCCATGCCGAGTCTTTGTACAAAGAGGAAAATAGTGCAGGTGGCCGTGTTTCTTTGCCTGTAACACGTACCATGTGCATGGTGACGACAGCACTGTGTGCGAATGTTCTAGAAAACGTGCTCCAACATTTACCGTTGCAGGCCCAGGAAATTGCTACACAGCACGTCGAGCACTTAGTCGAGGAATTTTCGCAATGGCCAATGGCGCCACAGACATCTGGCGGAGGGATCCCGCCGCAAGGCTCCATGGATGCCATGCTTGCGCGACCGATAAATTCATCGCGCAGTTCCGTGAGCAAAAAAGGCAGGCAAAAAATGGGTGTGAGCATTGAGGACTTAACCAAGGCAATGCGACACGAATATGATACGGGTGCACACGAATCGGCCTATGAGGTCATTGCGGCCGTCCTCTCTGTATTTCTGCAAATGGACGCTATCGTATAGATCGATTGTTTATGTATAATGGTTCGTTTTGCATTTACTTTACAATGAATACATGCGCTCGGCTTCATGGCAATTTGACTGCTGCACACACACATATGTGTCTCCAAGCTCGCATCGCTTTTGCTCGACAAACGGACACGGACATTCTTTAGGTTCATTTACGCATGCGAGTGTGTCGCTACACAGGAAACGATCGCAATGTGCTGGATTCAAGTTAGTCTTACATACACAATCTCTCTCTCTCTTTCTCTTTCTCTCCCCCCACCGACCCCCTAGTCTCTTCTTGACTTGACATACCTGCTCGCACACGGTCTTGGAACCATGATGCATCGCCCGCGCTATGCGCCTCTTGCTCGTGAGTCTGATGATGGAAAAAGCTCCCATGATTGAACAGGTTTTGAAAAAACTGTCCCTGCACGCAGAGAGCGAGATACGCGAACAATAAAACCGTGAATGGGAGGATCATTGGCGTCGTCAGAGCGCGCATGTTGCAACACTTTCGTCGCTTGAAGGGATCCGTCAATTTGGACGACAACGTTCGAAATATCCGATGAGTTGGTTGCTGACGTTTTTGTCAAAATGAGTCCTTTTTTCGCTCCACACATTGGCTTCATTGAGCATGTCGCTCATGGATGGCGAGCACTGTTCATATGTGACATGTGGCCGGCTCTCGTTTCTTCCGATCAGATGTATACTATGTTCCGCGATATTTTGTGAAGAGCACGCATCTCCAGAGCATCATATGTGTCCGCATGAACGAAACCACGCTCAGCCTTCGGCAAGAGCCAATTCCGCTCAATCGCCGCCGTCGGCACGTGTTCCTTGCCAAATGCAAGGTTGTCGCGCATTCTCTCTTCAAGTACAATCCAGTTCATCTTTTCAACATCGTGCGCCACGTTGTGAGAGATGTCATGGTCTTTTTTGCATGAAACACCGCTCTGCTCAATCACATACATGTCAAGCTTCTCCAGCACAAACAGTCGGTCAGGAACGACTAGCGCAAGCAGCACAGCGCAAGGCAAAAGCACAGGTAGTGCTTGCGCAACACTTTCCAAACTATCGCCGAGGATAAAACAAAGGAGAAAAGCCACGCCCGTGCTACGGTAAACTCACAAGACGCGACCACTCATGCGTCTGCGTTCAATCCCATCTTGCGACCATGTCTCCGCGCTCAAATGTCTGATTAGCCACGATAACCTAAAGTACAACTACAACTCAGTGGATGCCGTTCTAGAATGACGATGCTTGCTCTCTTTTTGAATAAACTTTTGTAGCTCCCGCAAATCTAGTTCGATTTCCTCCGTGATACGTCGGGAATTCGCGAGAGTATCGAGCAGATTCTGTACTTCGTCCTGGAGGACGACGTTTGCCTGTCGCATGTCCAGCTGCTTCGGGCGTGTTGGTATCAAGAGTCGATGTGGATTGTTTGGATCTCGCATAGAACCAGGGGAGCCTCGCATATATACCCAGACGTTCGATATTAGTAGCACAATAATCAGTACAGTCAATATTAGCACGGAGGGACTGGGCGTGAAAGGTTCAATAGAAGACGCAGCTGCTGAGACGGCCGACTTCACTTGCTTTCCGCCTTTTCCAGCGGACTCCGCAGAGCTCTTAGCCTCACTTACAGCAGCATCTTGGCGTGCCTTGGACGTGACGGCCTTTCTACCGCCATACACATCGGGATGATCCATGATGTACTCACGGATGGAATCAGATAGGCTGCGATAGTACTCTTTCTGTCCTTCAACTGACGCCTTGTCAATCACGCCCTTGATCATGCTTCGTCCCGTCCATTCGACAGCGCATGTTACGTACAAGCGACACCGGCCATACTCTGCCCATGTGAAGCACTGACGCGTACGCACGGCAAAATTGTTCCCGCTTGGCACATCGGGCGTACGGGTCGTTGTGACGGCTGTACAAAACTTATCAAAGTCCATGTGTAGCTGCTCGTCCGTGATCAAACACTTCGTTTGTTTAGGCCCAATAGGACCGTTGAGCGGTTTCGTGTACGAAACGGCACGTGCGGCTGTAGCATCAGGTATTGTGACCTTGTCGCTACTCCATTCTCCAATGTCGATGTCGAACAGCTTCTGGTTGTCGCTCCAAAACTTCTCCATAAAGTCATTGACGAAGATAAGATCAAACACTTGTTGCGGCGTCGCATCGAACACTTCATCTAGTACGACATTGGCCAGATGTGCCTGTTCGCTATCGCAATCACATGTTGTCGTGGGATGGTCTTCGCTGCCGTCAGCTCCTTCACTCATGCTGCTGTCCGAGTCGTCTGAATTGTCGTCGTCGCCCGCAACAGCGGTTGCGGGGTTTGCACTCATTGGGTCTTTCTTTTTGATATTTTTTCGCGCCTTCGACAGGTGCCTGCGAAGCTTTTCCCGCTTAGTCATCCCTTCAGACTTTCCTTTCGCATTCGGCGTTGAATTTGATTCGTTCTTGCCGATCGCAATTCCCTCATTTGTTTGTTCAGGCGTAAGCGACGTCCTTGGCGCATCTGTGCTGTCCCTAGGGTTCGGTGACGTCACAGAGGGCGCCGCGTTTGAAGGTGTTGCCGTTTCTGCAGTGAACCCTGGCGCTGCAGCCTCTGCAGATTTCTTATCATCGTCATCGTCGTCAGATAGGTCATTTTCCTCAGACGCATCCGACATTGACGCAGCCACCTCCTGTGCGGTCTCGCTTGGCGAGGACATTCGCCAGACACTGACAAGCATACTGTACGTGAGGTCGCGTGACACAAGCGAGCTGAAGAGGTAGCGATTTTGCAGTGTACGAATACAAATAGCGTTGGGTATGAGATAGGCTGTATTGCGTTTCTCAATCGATACCACATCCGCAAAAGCAACGGTAAAGGACGTGATCCAACCGAAAATATTCGAGTGGAAACAGAGGTGAGCCTCTGACACATACATTCGGCCTTGGATCAACAGGTCGCGCGAGATTGCGCAAGAATAGGTCTCAATGAGATAGTCGTCCTCCGGCAATGAGGGAAATAGAGCATGGAAGTCGGCATTTCGCTTCGAGCTCGCCACCGCAAAGCCAGTAACTTGATCGCCCATGTCGTTGTTCCACGAGAGCGGTCCACTGCCGTCTGGGATCAATACAGGCGTAGAGAACTGCGACTTTCCAACCGACTGGCTATCTGGCGGCAAAAATTCCGCTGCAGCCGTGAGTCCCGGCATTTCAATCGAAGAGAGCGGCAAGCTCGATATAGAGAACTGCCTAGATTGCCGTGGTGATGCCACGATCTTCGGATGTTTAGTAGGCTCTGCTGGATTACCCTCATGATTTGTCTCGACAACGGCTCCTTTCGATAGGTCCCGGTACGCGCCCGTCGATTCATTGTTACCCATCCGTGGCGAGGTTGGTGCTGTGGGACTGGTTGGTGTGGTCGACAGAAACATGCCAGGCAGTTGGTCTTGTGGTGAAGCCAAGGTCCGAGCCTTGCGTGGAATTTCAGGCCCATCGTTCTCCTGCCCAGACTTGGCTGGCGAATCCTTGTAAGTATCAATTGTCAGCAATGGACGAACAAGCGAGTCGTGCGTTGTAGAAGTCACTGTTGGGCGTATCGATGCGGAGGAGGAAATGTCTTGGGCTGTGGAGTGTGACAAATGTCCAAATTCACTGGGAGCACGAGAAGTTGATCCCGATCCCATATTGCGGAAAGTATCCACGTCACTGCCGCGTCGGCTCATCATCGAGAAGGGACGCGAATCCGATCCGTGATGTGATGAGAATGCCTGGGGGAACAAGTGTGGCGCAACTGAATCGTCGTATCCTAGTGCTTGATTTGCAATATCATGTCGATTCATCCGGCTCTTACCTCCATTTGACTGACTTTTTGAAGTGCTTTCGGAGCGTTTCATTTTTGAGAAATGTGATGGCATACTTCAGCGCGCTGCTGCGTATGTGCTCGAAAAGAAACGCACACTCGCGTCTCACTCAAAACGACCACTTGAGCTCTTCGCAAGGTGCTAGGCCGGTAGGACACCGGTACGTATATTTGGTCGTTGGTTCTGTGACGTCGGATCCAAGACAACATTTTGGTGAATTCACCCAATCCGTCAAGAGACCCAAACGTTTGGCTTCCTCCACAATCCTTCGCATTCCGTTCAACTCAGTGTCAAAGTGGATGGATGCGTCTAACCCGTTTCGGGTCATCCATCCGACACAAGTGCACGTGGAGGGATATGTGATGAGTTTCATGGACAAACGAGCGATGACACATTTGAAACAAAAAATGAACAACTGTGTGCCTCGTCACGCTTTGGCATATTGGTGGAGTGACGAATAGAAACTAGGCGGCGAGAGGGGCAGCTCTTTGAAGCGATGTGCTCAGATCGTGATGCGTCCAGCACGCCCATGTCAGCTGGGTCATGGTCGCAGCTGCGCCCTGCACTCTCACCTTGGATGTACGTATTACGAAGGCTACTTACGCGCAAAAAGACTTGATGTGATTGCATCGCTAGGATTTGAGCAGATGACTCCTGTTCAGTCGTCCGCGATCCCATTATTTCTATCTCATAAAGATGTCGTTGCAGAAGCCGTGACAGGATCGGGAAAGACTCTGGCTTTTGTGTTGCCCATTCTAGAGATCCTTCAGCGGCGGGAAGAGCCGCTAAAGAAGCATGAACTAGGCGCCGTGGTCGTGTGTCCGACACGTGAACTTGCCCAGCAGACGGCAGGGGTTGTCCAGCGGTTTTTGGATGCCAAGCCTGCGACATCCAAGTTGCACGGCATGCAGCTATGCGTGGGTGGCACGGGCGTCTCTCCTGCCGATGACTTGCAGTACTTCCGCGAGCATGGGCCAGATATTCTCATTGGCACTCCAGGACGCATGGAAGAACTTTTAAAGCGGCCGGGTGTCAAGACATCTGAACTTGATGTACTTGTAATGGATGAAGCAGATCGACTCTTGGACTTGGGATTCACGAATGTCATCCGCTCGCTGATTAGTTACTTACCAAAGCAGCGGCGCACCGGATTGTTTAGCGCGACGATGACCGAAGCACTTTCCGAGCTTGTGCGTGTGGGACTGCGGAATCCTGTGCGTGTGGTCGTCAAGGTAGAGTACAAACAGCGTGGCCATGGTCCAACGCAAGATCTCCGCATGCCTGCAACTCTCGAGAACTTGTATCATGTGTCGCGCCCGGAACACAAGTTTGCCCAACTCTTGCGGATCCTGCAGCATGAGGCTCGTGGAGCCTATCATGCCCGAAAAGCGATCGTGTACTTTGCTACGTGCGCACAGGTCAACTATTTATTCTCGCTCTTGGCACGCTATGCGAAAAGCCATCCCGCCGCCCTCGAGGGATTGCGTTTCTTCTCTCTACACGGCAAGCAAACGCCCAAGCGCCGCACAGCAACGTTTTCTGCCTTTTCTCATGCACAGACTGATCATGAAAAACCGCAAAAGACACAACATCAAGACACCGATGACGCCGGTGCTACCAATGCAAGTATATCTGTTCTATTATGCACTGATGTGGCCGCTCGTGGCCTCGATTTGCCGGATGTCGATGTCGTCGTGCAGTACGATCCACCAAGTGATCCCAAAGTATTCCACCATCGTAGTGGACGTACGGCACGTGCTGGACGCCATGGTCGGGCGATTGTCATGCTGCATGCGGGCCGTGAAGAAGGGTATGTGGAGTTCTTGCAAATCAAGCAAGTCCTGCTTCAGCCCTATCCCTACTTGGTAGTCGACGATACCAAGGGCACTCTTTTGGACGGCCAAGAACCCGAGGGACAGCGTGATGGACATGCCCATGCGCTGGAAAAGGAGCTTCGTGCGACAGTGCATCAAGATCGTGCACTGTATGAACTGGGTCTTCGTGCATTTGTTAGCTGGGCTAAGGCATACTTGAAGCACGAGGTCGCGTACATTTTCCGCTTGACTGACTTGCCGCTCGACGGAATGGCATGTGAATTTGCCCTGCTTCATCTGCCGCGCATGCCTGAGTTACGGTCGTGGCACATGCAGGCAAAGCCGCTCTTTACAGATGATGTGCCAGATCTACAAACGTTTGCGTACGCAGACAAGCAGCGGGAAAAGCAACGTGCAGCTCGACAGCATGCAAGAGCATCAGCGCCAGCGCCGGAGGGGCCACGAGTTCCGCGAGGCAAGACCGAGGCCTGGAGTGAGCAGAAACGCAAAAAAGAGACGCGCAGTCTGCGCCGTGAGAAGAAACAGCGCAAACGACAATGGCTTCAATCGCAGCAGGAGCCAGCCAAATCGGCACAGATGCTCACGGTCGATGCGGACAAAGAAGACGACTGGGGCGCGGAGGAACGCGCCGCCAAGAAACTCAAGAAAGGTTCGATGACACAAACAGCATTCGATGCGGCATTTTTTGACAGTATGTAAGAAAAGTGAGGGCGAAACGTAGAAAGAGAGGAGCACAAAAAAGACACAACACGGATACCCGAGAGCTATTTAAAACATCATTTCAGCATCCTGACGGAACATGGTTGAAATACTCTCACCATGGTGCGAGCGACGAATCGTTTCTCCAATCACAGCCGACATATCAATGACCTCGACCTTGCCATTGCTCTGCAATGCCTTTTCTGTATTGCTGATGGTATTTGTGACCACGAGCTTGACAATCTGCATGCGTGTGATTAGATCCATAGCACGGCCAGATAATAAACCATGCGTCACAATCGCAAACACACGCTTGGCGCCAGCCGCTTCAAGTGTCTTGGACGCAAGTGCAAGCGTACGTCCAGTATCGATCATGTCATCGACAAGAATGGCTGTTTTCCCGGTCACATTGCCGACGAGCAGCTCCATAATGGAGTCGACTTCATCTGCACTTTCTTCAGCTGCACTCACCTGCTTTCGGGCGCCACCACTGCGCACACGTCCGCCGCCTTCACTGGTTATGAACCATTCGCCGCTCTCGCTTAGAGAGTGCACACCATTCGCCACTTCACTCGATGAGTGACTGTGGGCCATGAGTGCCATATCGGCTGACTCGTTCGTGTTAGAGCGCTGGCGGTGGTTTTTCTGCAAGTGCCGGCTGCAGTTGATCAATGCAAAGTCAATGCCGAGCGAGTCGGCTAGAGACGTCGCGCGCTTTGCACCACCAGCATCTGGGGATACAATGATGGCGTCGCGCCAGTCGTCGACCTTGTGACGGATCCAGCGCGCGATGCTTGGCTCACACGTGAGGTTGTCCACAGGGATATCAAAGAATCCCTGAATCTGACTTGCATGCAGATCTACCGTGATCACATGCTCGGCACCGGCCACGGTGATCATGTTCGCGATCATCTTGGCCGTGATGGGAACGCGGCTCTTGTCTTTCTTGTTCTGCCGTGAGTATGGGAAGGACGGGATCACAGCCGTGATGCGTCTTGCCGATGCCGTCTTGCATGCAGACAAAATGATCAAAAGTTCCATCAGCGAATCGTTCGGATCAATGAAGGACGAGTGTCCCGACTGGATCACATACACGTCTTGATCACGCACAGACGATCCAATACGCACGTCGATCGACTGGTCTGCAAACTTGCGACACACACATTCTGTCAGTGGAACACCCAGGCTATTCTTTGTTAGCTAATATTGAGTGTATTCAGATGACGTTGCGTACCGTGCCGAGACCATGGCACCCAGCTCCGGGTGGCTGTTGCCTGTGAGAATCTTGATGGAGTTCATCATTTTGCGAAGTCAGGGTGAAACCGGGCTGCCGTGCACAAGCTTCGTTGGGTGAATTCGTAGCAGTAGAGGAAGCGACAGCTTCAACAACTCAGCTCTCGTAGTCACACGCACACACTTGTTGCACAAGAGCTCTTGAGCGAGGAGACCGTGTGGTAAAAAAAAAAGCTGGTTCAAGGCACACCCACATCCACAGCCAAACCAGCAGCAATTTGGTCATCACAGCCTGCACTGGCCGACAAAATTTTTTTTTGACACCTTTCCATGGCACTCACGTCTCCTCGTATCACGTGCATACCAAAGTGGTGTTTGACTGCCAATCTCTCCACACTGTACTCATCCGCGACAGGACGCAAGCCATCCGACTCGATCTCTAGTGTTGAGTGACATCGTGCATTTCCCAGCCAGCCAGCCAGCCAGCCACCTCGCCACCCTGCACACTATCGACCTTCGCGTGCGAAAAAAATCTTAATATGCCTGCACGCGGTGTGTCGATGGAGCAAGACTCTCGATTTAAAAACAAGGAGGACATTCTTCTCAAGACTACCAAGTTTCCGTCCATACTTAGCGAGCGTGTGGACGCGTCAAAAATAAACATGTCTGTGATGCGTCCATGGATTGCCATGCGTGTTGAGCAAATGATGGGCTTTGATGACGATATCCTCGTGGAGCTCGTCGTAAGTCTCTTGGAAGCGGATCAATTTCCGGATGCTCGCAAGATGCAGATTTCTCTCACAGGATTTTTGGAACAGCGTGCGGCTCCATTCATGAACGAGCTCTGGCGTCTTTTGCTCAGCGCGCAAGAGTCAGTTGGTGGTGTTCCACGTGCATTTGTTGAGCAAAAGAAACGCGAAATGCAGGCTACCCGTGAACAAACGTCATCGGTCATGTCAGAATTTCGTCGACGACAAGCACCCTCGGCATCACCAGGTTCAAGTTTCCAGGCACACGAGCGGCGCTGGGATCGCGGGCGCTCACCCATAGAACGTCGAAACAGTGACGCGGAGCGATCGTCGTCGTCGTTGTCGCGTCCATCCAGCTGGCGGCACCGAGCAGCGCCTCCTTCGTTGCGCGAGCGTGATCATGGCTGGGGCTCGCGAGCTCGAATGCGTCGCCACTCCGAGCGTGACTCTGAGTCTCGTTATGCTGAAGAGCGAGATGATTTTGGTCGTGCGCGGCGACGGGAAGAGTCCCCTGAGTACAGTCCTCCGCCAGCCCGAAGTCGTTCTGCTTCACCGGGACATGATCCACAATGAAGCGGTGGGGACGAGAAATAATGGGACCTACGATAATTGACTCGTCAACAACGCCTGTGTTGGAGTGATTGTTCCGTGCGTGTACATGTCCTATGCAACCAGTTTGGACCACTACCCCGTCTCTAGAGATGGCTACTTGTCCTCGTAGGACCAAATGCGCGCATGGAAGTCGCCGCTGCCCGTGGCTAGCAAGTTGTTCGAAGGGCTCAGATGTATGGCAATAACTGAGTTTTTGTGCCCTTGCAGTACTAGCTGCGTCTGAGCCGTCTTCATGTCCCAAAACTGCACACAGCGGTCCTTGGAGCCTGAGGCGATCCAGCGGCTTTCTGGGGAGCATGACACCGACAAAACATAATCCTTGGTACGTTAGTATACCGCATCGCCATTGTATAGCCCAGCCCTTCTTCCTCCCCTTCTCCTCCTCAACTGTATACGTACCTTGTGACCCGTAAATGTCGCCTTGCATAGAGTAGAGTTGGATATTTCGTCGTCCAGCGAATCAAGGGCCTTTATAATACTCGTAAGATCCCAAAGCTTGAGCGTCTTATCCAGACTGCCACTAACAAGGGATTGGCCATCTGGCGTAAAGCTCACACTGTAGATACTGTCCCGATGCCCCTTTAGACGGCAGCGCAGCTTGCCTGTCTTCGTGTCCCACAATCGTACGAATGTGTCCAGCGCACCGGCCGCTACAAGGCGCCCGTCAGGACTCAGCGTCACAGTCGTGACGCCCGGTCCATAGTTTAGGCCTGGACTCGTGTACAGGACGTGCAATTCCGTGCCGTTCTCTGCATTCCACAGCCGCACAGTTTTGTCACCAGAGCCACTTGCAAGAATGCGGCCATTCTGAGAAAAGTCTAGTGAGTAGATCTCTTGCTTGTGACCTGTCAGCAGCATCTTGATCTTTTTCTCAGCAATGTCCCAAATCCGGATCTGCCGATCCTCCGCACCTGTCGCCAAATACTTGCCATCCGGACTGAAACATACACTCCGAATATACAGATCACCCTGCACCGGCGCAGATGTGTCTTGCAACACACATGTTTTGGTTCCTGTAGCTGCTTCAAAGATCTGTGCACTGCGATTGCATCCCGTCGCCACATATTTTCCATCAGGCGAGAATCGTACGCAGCACACCACACTATCATGTACAAGCGTGTGCACGAGATTCACATCCAGCTGCGGTTTTGAGTTTGGGTTGTACATGATGGCCCAGTCACTGCCTTCTTTCTTGAGGGGCGCTGCATGCTCAGTCTCTTCCATCGAGGAAACGCCCGAACCAGCCGTTGTTCCCGACATGCCACCCGGCACTGCGCTCGGCGATGTGTGCGAATCGGTGCGAGAAGAAGCCATCGGCGCATTCGTCGCTGACGAATGAGACCCTGATGCTGCATTCGGCGCAGACGTTGGGCCTGCTCCCTTTAGCGATGCTGTCGAAGCCGCGGCAGGCGCGGTGTTTGAAGCAGAGGCATTTCCTGAAGGTGCGCCGCTAGATGATGCAGCATCTACAGCCGAAGAAGACGCCGAGTGAGACGCGGCTGTCTTGCGATACTCATTAGCTGGCTCAGCAGACGGCGCGCTCTCTTCATCAGCATGCTCCGCGGGTCCCGTCGCGCGTTTGTGTTCGCGGTCTTCTGGTTTTAGTCGCATAGATTCCGCAGGCATGGGGGGGCCGCTGATCTTGGGCCGCTTTGTTGGCGGCCACGGCGAGTCGCCAGACACCGACGACATGGCCGGCAGCATTCGCTCGCGAGGATCACGAAGATCACGCAAGTCACGAAGATCGCGCAAGTCACGCAAATCTCGTGGATCACGATCGTACTGTGATCCTGAGACAGAAGGGGGGAGTGGGCGCGCATCCATAGGGACGGCGACAGGCGAAAGACGCCGAGGCGCCATATCGTGCATACCAGATAAGGTGCGTCCATCGAGAAGCGCGCGCAAACGTTTAATTTCATCTTCATAATGTCCAACAATTTCAAAGTGGCGCTTTTCCAGCTCATATATATGCTCTTGCATCAGGTTGACTTCATTAAACTGCTGGGCAACTGCATCATGTCAGTGTAAGGGGAGGAACGTACTTCGATGCTCGAGCTCGTCACGCTGGGACTTGAAATGAACCGCATCATTCCCTATGACATCAAATTCATGGCGCACAAGATTCAATAAGTCCATCAATCGCGTCGACCACAACGATTGAGACGCGGGGCCGGCGATACTAGCTGAGCTAAGTGGATGTACGCCAGGCGGAGGAGAGGAGGCTGCGATGGGCTGCGGATGTGACAGCGGCTGTGAGGGGGTGATGGAACCAGCACGTGCGGACGTGGTCCCATTACCGGCAGGAACGGAACCGAGCGAGCCGACCGACGCCATCGTTCGCCAAGCCCGGGCTAATGATCCTACCAGAAAGTGGCGATGAAGATACCCAAGCAGCGGCCTGGCATCACACTCAACATCACGTGGATCCACGTGGAAACACCCAATGTGACGATGTTAAGAGATGTACCCCGCATTCCGTACTTGTTCCTGCTATTTTATTACGTGATTGGGTCTGTGGGCAGCTACAGTTTCCTAAATTGTCCGAGGTGATTCTGATGAACAAGCAACGTAGATCACTTGTGCAGTTGCCTTCTTAGCGAGCCAAGACGCTGTCACCCCGATCTTTACGTATCGATTTACACACATGTCGGAACACACTCGCCCACGTGCGTGGGCTTCAGATGGGAGGCAGGCAAATCACGCATTCAGCCCCTTTCTAGCTCTCCGGTGCCGGCGAGCCATAGCGCCCATTGGCTGCGAGTTGTCGTGAATTCGTCATTAGAGCCAAGTCAGTGGCAGTTTTGCCACTCACTTAAAAATTGTGCACATCCTGGACAATTAGTTACATTCGTTTGAAGATGGATTTGTAGGATATCATGAATTCAGCCGCTTCATCTCCGCCTCCGCTGCATCCATGCGTGTTTGCGTGCTTTGCACGCCAGTATGCAAAGAATCCAGCATCTCGCGATGCATGCCTAATTCGTCATGGATCCGTAAGCCAAGCTCGCGTTGGCGTCGCAGGACGATTGCCAGCGCATCCGCTTGTTTGTCTTGGGCTCTCATCAAGTCGTCAGTTTGGTATTGCAAGAGCTCAGCATCGGTCAGAGGCCTTGTAGCGTCAGTTTCGCGAGCCCTTGCATTCTCATGCGACGTCGAATGCGGATTCCATGGACGTAGTGGTGCAGCGCACATTCCACTGCTCATGATACGAGGCATTCCTGCAGAAGCCGATATAGTCTGGGATTGTTCATGCAATTGAATGTGATCCTGAACATCCAGAAACTCGATAAATGCATGTGATTCACGCCAATGTGCATCTGGTGATACCACAATAGCCCGGAGGTATTTTTCCAACGCCTCGCGGCGAAGCTCGAGATCCTTATCATCATCAAGTTTCTGAGCATCTGAAGTAGGCAGAATGCCACCCATCTGCGTGAGCATACGCCATGTCTGTTTTAAACGGTGTTTTGGTGGGAGAGGTGCTGGTGGTGCAGGCGAGGGAAGTCGCTCATGTAAAAGACAGAAGTCGTTGTACCGCCTGCGAATTGTCCACGTACGATCAGGCAGCGTCACTTGCACCGCATAAACGATATGTGGGTTAGGTTTCTCTCTTCGCTCATACAATGGCACAGCAATTTGTTGGATTGGTACGCACGAATCCAATTCGTTCTTCTGAGCTGCCATGGCCCCTCGTAACTTCCTGCACAACGCACCTGACCTGGCCTGGCCTGGCCGACCAATCTTCCTCAATTTCACTTGAGTTGATCGCCTTATTCATACGTAATTACCGTTTAACTCTCTTGCCCAATCTTGGGCTTCTTCACCGACCAGGATTTGGACCCGCTTCGGCCCTGCATAGCCCCCCCTCATTTTGCCATCCAGAGGTTTAGGCTTTGATTCGCACATGACTGTGCGACTGCGTACAGGCGAGCCCACCAGCGGTCAATCAAAAACGACATCATGACAAAAGAGAAATGGAAGGTTGCATCAGATGAAACACGTGACATGCCACACGCTGCTCGTGTGGGCGCTGTCCAAACACACACACACCAACACTTGCGAGTGAGGCGCGTGTCTGTGTGTTGGTCTGTCGACGTCAACGGCCGTGTGCCTTTGATGCTGTCAAGACGAGGAGCCACTCGCGGTGGCAAGTCCAGGCGGCGTATGTATGAAAATGAGCTAACGAGGAAATCAGCGCAGCCATCTCGTACAGATTTGCATACTGCGGGTCCGATGTCGCCTCAAGCGCTCCATCATCAGATTATGCGCAACGCTTACATTGTAGCACAGTCTCAGCTATTACAGCTTGCAAAACAAATGGAATATGATGTTGATTTGTCTGACTGGGAAGATGAAGCGCAGGAAAAGATGCAAGAATTCTGGGAGCAGACGAAACACAACGTCATTGAGTTTTGCTCGCGAATGCGGTAGGTTGTAGAGAACGACGCACTGACGTTAGATCCAATCGTGATGATGTACCAAGAATTGCAGCCGATGTCGTCAAATCTCCGCGAAAGAAGCGTCCAGAGGTAACTAACTCAGGTGAGCCGGCCTCACCTACCCCGACGGCAAGGCCTGGTCCCACACCATCTCTGATGTCTCATCCGGCCTCGACCGCTGCATTACATTCTAAGACGCCCGGAAGTCTCGCGAAATCGTACAATGATGATGAATCTGAAACGTTCGATTCAAGGAAAAGTGTTGTTTCTACCTCACAGAATCGACTCTCTGGCTCAAGCCAAGGGGTCTCGGATGACTCCGATCCAACAAGTCGCCTTAACAACGCGACAATGGCCACGTCATCATCTTCCTCTACAGGAAGCACACCTCTTCCGGCTATAACGCCCAGCACGGTCGTAAAACAGAAGCGTACACTTGGCTCTACTACATTGCGCAACACCAAGAAGCCTGAACCAAAAGAGCCGTCTGCCAGTGCATCGGTCTCTACGTCTTCTCAGGTTCCTGCAGCAGTACCAGATGCCGCAGCACCAACAACAACATCTGCGGAAATCACAGCCGGAACAAATGCAGATGTCGGCGCAATCTCTGCCATCTCCAACTCAGCGAAAACATCCAAAGCACCCTCGCGATTCCGCTCAAGTTTCCTAAATAAAAGCTTGCGCCATGCTATTGAAGAAAAACACTCTTCCGCGTCAGACCTTGATGCTGTTTTAAATGAGCCGAGTCCTTTCCACGATGCAGCCGACTCGCAAAGAAACATCGATGAGCCAATTGAACCGTCGGTACCAGTAGCATCGCAAGAGACAAGACGGGCTCGTGCGAGCCACACTGCCCATTCATCTGGACCATCACTTGATGCACTGCGCACACGATTGGAGAGCGTGCGTCGCGCGAGCACGACACCGAGCACCAGTGCATTTGGTGGTAACGCGATTGCTTCTACTTCTGAGCGTCGTGGAAGTACATTATCACGGTCTGCTTTTCTTGATACCCACTTTTCGGAGACAAGCAAACTATCTACGGTTATGTCATCTTGGGATGCACGCAATGATGTGCATGTTAAGACTATGCCGGAGATAGATGCTGATACTCGACCTGCTAAACACGACGAGCAAGACCGTACTTTGAGAAGACATGCTATGGAGCTGGAATCTGATGCAATGCAACAGATTGCAGTAGAAACGGCCGAAGAAATGACTTCTGATGCGACCCCTGCATCAGCCCATGAGTCTGCAGCCAAGGCAGACTCCCAAATGGCGCGAGACTCAGCATTTGAGACGATGCCCGGCTTGGCACTCGAAACGGCATCAAAGATGTTGCCTCAGATGCAGCAACATCCCCCACAAAGGCATCCAGCCGACACTGCACTTGAACCGATACCAAAGTCACAGCCTGCAGCCAAGTCAGAGCTCATGTCTTCAGCTCAGACTAAGAATGAATCCCACTTCCAGCAAGAGGATCTATTCGACAGGGTGAATGATCATCGGTCTGATGCGGCTGAAGTAAACACAATACCTAGCTCTCGTCCTGAGCTTGCCCCGGCCGACTTGATGGCAGACGTGGCAGCAGGCTCGACCTCTGATCGTTCTGCCTTTGCCTATAATCAGCCTCCATCACGCTCAGAGATAAGTGGATCACCAACAGTGGTCCGCGAAGAAGATCGCAGTATTCAAATTACGCGCTCATTGGCAGATCACCAAATGACCGACTCGTCTAGTCACGCAAGCACAGCGTTGCTGCCTGCTTCCCCCATGTCCAGTCCTCAGCGTGACCATACAGAGAAAACTCACTCGCAGCCTTCTGTTTTTCAACGGCCCATCACATCAACTACAAACAGTGCAACGTCACACATCCCTACTCCAAAAGGACGCTCACCTGGCCGGCTGCGTGAGGAGCTTCTCTCGCCCTTTCGTTCACGTATCGCAGATGGGTCGCCATCTCGATCACGGCTGCCTGTCTCGCCAGTGAGACTGGGTACATCAAAAATTCCTAGTCCATCGGGCCGGAAACCCGTCCAAATGGTTGATCGGCGCGGTGTATCGCCTGGCCTACAAAGTCCAGCCTCAGCGTCTGTGATGCGTCCTGCTTCTGTCGCTGATACACGCTCTGTTCAGCCCGGCTTTGGCTCGCGGATTAAGGGTCTTTTTGGACTCAGTACTTCCTCATCGCGTCCGGCAAGTGTGTTGCAAAATTCGACCATGACACCCCATCATGCTGCATCTGTGGATCTGGAGCTCAGTCAGCCAATTCCAGGCTCGTTCCAAAGCGATGTGCCAAAGCCACATTTATCGGCATCAACATCCGTTGAGCCACCTTCTCATGGGACAGGGCGAACGACCAAGGCGTCAACTCCCATAAAACTCAAGCCGTGGCAATCTGCCAGCACTTCTTCCAGCACTTCTTCTGGGCATGCTATGCGACCGAATTCTGTCCAATCATCGACACGTCTCGCATCAAGCACCACAGCTAGCATGAACAGTAGTGGTGGTCGCATCAGCAGCAACAGGAAAAACAGTGTCCAAAGCAGCGCAAATGCCTCTTCTCAAGCCCGCCCGCCACAGCGAATTTCCAGTGTCACGCGTCCTGCCTACGCATACGATGCACACGGCAAGCGCCGCAAGCTATCGCAGCATCCACTGTCTGAGTCAACGAACCAGGATGACCGAGTGTCGTCAGAGGATGCACTCAAGAACAAACTGACTACATCTGCGTCCAAGTTCTCCTTGTCATCTTCAGCTGCGCAGCCAGCACGTCCCTTGACCAAAACTGTGCGTGCATCGAATGCGTCGATCACTCCACGGCCACCTCCAACAAATGCTTCCGCACGTGTGAGGACGCCTGCTGGTGGAAACACTCCATCTCGAGCACCCGTACAGCCGCCGAGATCCAGTGCTATTAGCACGAACAACGTGTTTCAGCAAAAGCCAGCAACCCAGCCAGTCGTGGGGGCCGCCGAGCTCATGGATGCGGAAGACCTTCCCGACGTTGCAAGCGAGTATTCGGACTCAGACGATGAGGCCTGTATGCGGAAACGCAAATTAGAACCGTCTTGGACACGTGGTCGTGAGTTGGAAGATTTGCTCTTGCAGCAATCAACAGTCGATCCCGACGAAATCTTTGGATGCCAGGTTGGTCCTGTCCCATTGGATGCGATGCTGCCGCCTCGCAAAGGCGATCGTCGTCGCATGAGACATCGAACAAGCTCAGCGAATTGGAACGGGCCCGACGGGCTTGCCCAATGGGAAATCGACAGGTATAACGAACGCATGGGTATTCGTTCATCTACCGCAACCTCATCCATGTCTGGGTCATGAGCATTGTGTCAGACTCGCGTTATTTCTTACAGGGAGAAATCAGGTCTCCTTGAGAGAGTATGTAGACAAGCCCATACAACATTCCTTATGAGACGGCAATCCAACTGTATGTTTGACTGTATGGCTGGACGGAAGGACTGTTGTACATGCGCCACGCATTCGCAGCACTTCCTAGGGGCCATGTATGTCGCGTGCCTACAAGCGCCAGCATCGTCTCATAGAACCACACTTCCTTTTTCAAAAAGTGCACGGCAACTGTGCCGCCCAGCGTGTCGTTGACATATCGCTCACTTCGCAGCGTCTTAGCGTACTCATACATAGGCGGACCCCAGACATGTGATTCCCGTGCGGCTCCTACCCCCTCCAGTCTTGTATGTGTCGGGACCTCTTGTGCGTACACAGCTAGTCCTAACTCTGGGTCATGAGACGGAGATATGAGTCGCGATGTGTTGGCCATTAACAGCGCTTCAGTCTGTGGCATGGTAGGCGGTGCATCAACATCTTGCGTCGTGCGATGCCATCGCCTGTTCCAACGACCGCCACCTTCTACGAGTGCCTCAACAGACTCTTCCATTGACATACCCCGTTGCGGTGATCGGTACGGCATGCCCCACCTAGTCGTAGTCGAATACGACCATGCATGCTTTGCGCCACCACGACGCACAATTTCCTCCTCTGAGAGGCCTTGTACGTATTCATGCTTGATGGCATTTACAAGGTTCGGGAAGAGGAAACCATGTGCATACGGCGTCTTGGCACGGGGGTGATCGTAGATCCAGCAATGCTCTGGAGCCCATGTCACATTGTTTGCTTGGGGATGCAAGCGCAGCCACTGGGCGACCTGTTCGTCTTCTTTCAGCGACGGCCACCGTGCAATGTCCTGAGACCGTGCGATGAACTCCACCAAGTCATAAGACAGTGCATACAATTCGCCACCCATAAACCAGTCCGCAATTTTGTAGCCCCAATGTAATAAATGTCGCGGTAATGCGCGCAAGCGACGCTCAAGCTCATTCAGCACGATAAAGGCGTCGTCATCTGCCTTTAGCACATAGTCAACGAGCTTCCAACGTACCTCGTACGCTTGCTGGCCTATGCGAACGAGGTTTTTGGAAGGTGTTGTTGGCTTGCCAGGCACAAGAACCGGCACCGTGGCATTCTCTGCGGCCCAGCGGAAGAATTCATACGTCTTGCGGCTCCATTGAGTCTCCTTTATATCAAGCACGACAATGTCGTTATAGAGTTCCATTTCCATCGCTACTCTTTCCGCATACTCTCTCCGAGGCCGGCCGAGAATAAACTTCACTTGTACATTGCCGAGCGGGCGCCCACTTGACGCATGCTTTGGCACTGTATGTCGCATGTACGTGTCGCGAATCACACTACGCCTCTCGAACTTGGCGTCTGTCGTCAGCACGCCAACCAACAGATCCACTGGCTCGACCTGCTCCACCGCTGCGTTGACAAACGCTGGCTGCTTGGCGCACATTTCTCGCCACGGTAAAAGTTCCTTGTCGGGATCCTGGACCTGCCGCACATGCGCCACCATCCAGACTATAAGTAGTGTTAGCAAGAAAGCGACGAAAGTTGATGCCCACGAACAAAGCACGGGCTCATAAAGCGCGTATGCTGTGACATTCATGTATGCTTGACGCCACACTGCTCGGCTGCCACGAGAACGCATCGGCAAGGAAATACTCAAATTAGACGGCAAGAAGTGCCGCGTCACGGACTTGCTCAATTTCTTCCGCGTTTTCAAGAAAGACGGCATGTCATAATCGTCGAGCCCTGTAGCGTCTCGCTGCACATCAGATCCATGCGTCTGTTCCAAGTGTGGAGCAAGGTTGTATTCAGGGAGCATGGCTTGCCGTGACTCTCTTACTTCAGCGTGTCAGACTCTATTCGTTTGTACAGCTTGAATCGACTTTGTAAGGGTGTGCACGCTGGCCAATGCGGCGCGTAGTCTTAATTGGCGGAGGTGGAGCCTTCTTCCATAGAGCGCGTGACACGTCCTCTTTTCCCCCGTGCTCCAAAGTGTGATCCACCCTGATTTGCCCGGCTAATAAACAAATCTCCATACAACAAACCTACCCCGTGTCGACAAGATACCTTTCCCTCCGCTTCGCGCTGGCGTCCGGTCCAATACCTTTGTGCATAGGCCACGTGTCAGGGGACACTCGTGACATATGGGATGTCCGTGCATTGATCTTGAGTGGACAGGCTAGCAAGGGAGAGGTGATAAGAACAACAAGACTTGGCCACTCCTTAAGTCCGATTCCCATTACTTTATCAGCATTAACGACCAACATGGAGAACTTTGTAAACATGGGAAGGCAGTTCCTGCAAGGACAAGGTGGCGCTCAATCACAACAAGGCGCTCAGGGTGTCCAAGACTTTGGCTTCCACCCTGATCATGCCGCCAGCCACGCCTCGAGTCACGACGTCAAGAATGGTGATGCTTCGGGCTCGAACACGAGCATTTTCTCTCAGGTTACCAGCATGCTGCACGGAAAGCACCAACAGGGCGAGATCAAGGATGATCTTGATCACAACCAGCTGCTGAGCACATTCAAGAAGGTGCAACAGGGCCAGAAAGCATCGTCGCAGGAGGTGGGACAAGCTTCGGCTGTCAATGCTGTCAAGCAATTCTTCGGCAACAATGAACACAAAGAGCAGGGCGGTATCAATGCTCTCATGGGTAAGGCTATGTCGATCGCTGGTCAACATGCTAGCGGCTCTGACAAGCACGACGCCATGAACCATGCCAGCGAGACTATCATGAAGATGGCTATGAAACACAAAATGCACAACATGCTTGGTGGCTACAACGAAGGTGTCTCGGAACTTATGGACTTCTATACATAAGGGCACTTTATTATTATTATTTTTTTGAAGACCCGTTTGCGCACAGCCACAGCAATCAATAGCATCTATGTTTCCACTACTTTTCGTATGCGCCTTACAATCTCACCATTGTGCAAAATAAAAAATAAAATAATTCATGTCTGATTTTATTGTCTACTCGAATGTCTGTCATGTATGCATAGTCGATATCTGTGCTCACTCATACGCTTGTAGCTTAGCCTGGTCGAAGTGATGATGGCACACCACCGTAGGACCCCGTGGTATACTGTGGCGGTGGGACAGGCGGAAGTGGCTGCGAAGCAAGTGAGGATGCAGTCACTCCCGATGCGGGGTGCGGTGGTGGGGGCTGTTGCACAGGTGACAACGGCGGAAGAGACGTTGCCGTTGGTCCTGTTGGCCCTCGTCGAGGCGGTGGTGGCGCTACTTGGCTCGAGATCGATGGTTTCGGAGGGGTTGGCTGACCAGGCACAGGTGGCGGGGGTAAGCTCCTACCACCACTTTGATCGTCCAAACCTGAAGTGCTTGGCGTATCGACGGATCCGCTCGATGCCACTGTCGACATGGTAAGCACAAGACCAGGCCAAGGCGAAAACGTCGTCGTTACGGCACCTGCTCGTGTCAGAGTACTCAGACTTGAATCATCGGCCACTTGTTGCGATGGTAGACATGCAACACTTGCAGTTGCAGGATTGTCTGTGATGGCAGAAAATTTTGAGACAGGTAAGCCCGTCATCGAGACAGCCGCATCAGAAGATGGAGAACGGGTGTCGCCAACATACGCTGGCGCATGGAACTGCGAACGTTCATTTCTGAGCTCTTCTTGCAAGCTGCGTTCCTCTTTGCGCCGCTCCTTCCGAGTGTCGGAATCCAGTAATTGCTTTTTATACCACTTGTCCCAATTATCATTCGCACCCATTAAACCGCCTTTCAAACCCTGGTGCGCTGACTTGGCAGTGTTTTGAGTCCAGCGCTGTGCAGCTGCCTGGCGCTCAGGATCTGTGAGTGCATTGGCAATGCGGCTTTGCGAAATGCCTACGATATCCACAATAGCTTCGCGCTGCGTCGACGACAAGATGGGACCAGCTGTAACACTTAGCGCAGTGTCAACCAGGGTGGGCAAAAGCGACGTGTCTGACATGACTTCGCGTGCCCACTTGTTTTTGCCTGTTACTTCCTTTTTAGTGTCTTTCTTTGCCACCTGTGTTTCAGGTGCAGAGCGAGGCGCCGGCGGTGGGCGGATTTTGGCGGATGCCAGGAGCGTCTGCAGTTGGCGGCACAAGAGCGGATCAAGTGCATGGGTGGCAGCCAGCTGCTCTACATTTCGACGAGTCTGTCCTAGAAGGAATTCAGCATGCATCATAGCAACCTGCACAGCTGGATCGACAGGCGCCACGGGTACTGCCTTGCCTTGTCGTGCGGAGGCGTCGGCGCTCGACGATGTCCCTCCTTTCCGCATCATTTCGCACCACGTATAAACGGACTCAGTGGTGTCCGAGCAAGCGGACTTCAGTCGGGCTGCAGGGCTTGCATTCAATCGAGCCAATGAAATTTTATATAGGGCTAGGAAGCTATTAGGTCCGATGACGTCCGCGTTTCCCAACGCGCGTGCGTGTAAGTACTAAAACTTTTACTTGAGGTAGAGCTGGGGCGTGGGACCTAATGGGTAGGGGGACAGTGTTTGGCACGGTGGCCGAAGAATAAAGCAGGCGAGTGTTTTCGTTGATTTACGGCTGGCTCGCCAAATCCTCTGGTCCTAGTTTTGGTTCGTCCTCAGATCCGTCCATCCATCCACCCTTCTCTCGCAAATCTTGGGCTTGATACCTTCCCTCCCCGTCTATAACTGGAAAGGATCATTGTTTTTTTGAGATATACGGAGGTGCAGGAAGGACCGAACTGTGCGCCGCACGATGGCTGATTCTGGTGACACCGTCGGCGATAAGCGGGGCTTTCGTGCTTTGGCATCGCACATGTGGCGGAAGCTAAAACAGATCGATCTCAACCCGGAAACGGCATTCAAGCGCAAGCGTCCACCGCCATCATCGAGACGCGTTATGATCAATATAGAATTGCCGAAGGAAGCGTACGACAAGCGTGGACGCGTCCGTCGACAATGGATGTTTGCTACGAACCAAGTCATTACGGCCAAGTATACGGTATATAACTTTGTTTTCAAGAATCTTTTAGAGCAGTTCCGTCGTGTGGCTAACATATTTTTCTTGGTACTCGTGATTCTTCAATTTTTTCCGCAATTCACCACCATTAGTCCTGGTCTTGCCATGCTTCCACTTTTGATTGTCTTGTTCATCACCATGGTGAAGGACGGGTATGAAGACATCAAACGCCACCAGTCAGACAGGACTGTAAATCGTCAAAAAACACGTGTGCTTAGCGGTCATGGGTACACGAATCACAACAAGACAGAAGGCAAATCGCGCAGCCTGTTGCTGATATGGCAGTTTGCCTGGCGTTATGTGATGCCCCCTTGGCTGGTCGAGAAGTTTAGCAAGAAGCGGAAACAACAAGCCGTTTCCATGCATGATCTAGGTGCTCATGCTCCTCCGGGTTCTCCACGGCCCCTATCGCCAGACGCGGCTCACGGCCGCTTTTCGTCCATGAGCTTTGACCGACCCAGTACCATCGGCAAGAGCTCGCATGATGAGCCAAGGCATAGCTTGTCATTGAGCGGCCACGGCGCCTCAGCGTACTGGCGCTCTCGTCATTGGGATGACGTCAAGGTGGGCGACATAGTGTGCCTACGAAGCAACGATCCTGTTCCTGCTGACATTGTGATCTGTGCGACCAGTGAGGACGATGGCAGCTGTTATGTCGAAACAAAGAACCTCGATGGGGAGATCAATCTAAAGAGTCGATATGCTGTCCAGCAACTCACAGACATGCGGTCGCCCGAAGCATGCCTTGACCGTCAGTTCGACGTGGAAGTCGAGCCGCAAAACACCGACATGTACCGCTTCAGTGGGTGTGTGAATTTGTACGATGAGTTTGATGAAGAGGGGAATCCGTTGGCGTGCCCTGTCACACTGAATCAGGTGCTTCTTCGTGGAAGCGCGTTGCGTAACACGGAATGGGTCATCGGCGTCGTTGTCATGACCGGTGCCGACTCCAAAATCGTGCTGAACTCTGGTGACACGCCCAGCAAGCGTAGTATTATGGAATATGAGATGAACAAGATGGTGTACGTCAATCTGGGCATCATCGGCGCCATGGCCGTGATCTGTGCGATTGCTGATGCCCAGATTGAAAAGTACTACTTTGATCGCAGTTCGTACTGGGAGTATCTTGCTGTGTTCAATGATGATAACCCAAGCTTAAATGGCTTGGTCTCGTTCGCCAACTCGCTCATTACATTCCAGAACATTGTGCCGATTGCGCTGTACATCTCGTTCGAGGTTGTGCGCACGATCCAAGCTCTTTTCATTTTTGAGGACTACGACATGTATCATGAAAAAATGAGTAGGCGCACGACGGCTAAGTCATGGAACTTGTCTGACGAGCTCGGTCAGATCCAGTATATCATTAGCGACAAGACCGGTACACTCACGCAGAATCTCATGATTTTCCGCGGCTGCTCTGTCTTTGGCTTAGTGTTCCATGGGGGTGGCCGAGCTCCCGAGAAACCACTTGGGAAACTACATGTGAAGCCGGTCATGGAGGATGTGCCGCGTTTCTACGACGACGAACTATCACATATCGTGCGCAATCCGTCGTCTCGGTCTCACCAGCAAGTGCACGAGTTCATGCGCTGCCTCTCGCTGTGTCATACAGTCCATGTGTCGAAGACCGCCGAGGAGAACTGCATCACATATCAAGCCGAGTCTCCTGACGAACAGGCGCTCGTCGAGACAGCCGCTGCGAACGGTTACGTGTTCACGGGCCGTCATATCAATGAAGCCGGCTTACAAGTGCCTGACTCTGATGCACTGGAAAAGTACGAAGTGCTTCAGGTACTCGAGTTCTCGTCTGCGCGCAAGCGCATGAGTGTGATCCTTCGGCGCCACAGCGACGAACGGATCTTGATGTATGCGAAAGGAGCTGACTCCATGATCTACTCTCGTTTGGCGCCGGGCCAAGATGACATGTGTGCATCGACGGACAAGTCGCTCGAAGAGTTTGCAAACCGTGGTCTACGGACGCTGTGCGCGGCAATGAGGGAACTCGACCCGAAGCAGTACCAAGCATGGGCTCGTGAGTACCAACACGCGAGTGTCACAACAGAGAACCGTGACGAGCGCATGGAGGCACTCGCCGATGAGCTTGAGCGCGACTTCATCCTGCTTGGTGCGACGGCCATCGAGGACCGTCTGCAGGACGGCGTGCCCGAGACGATTGCCGACTTGAAGCGGGCAGGCATTAATATCTGGGTCGCCACTGGTGACAAGCTCGAGACCGCCATTGCAATTGGATATAGCACGATGCTTATTGCGCCTGATATGAACTTGATTGTTGTGCGCGGCGGTGAGTATGGCTCTAAACATTCCGCGTACACCCAGCTGGAAATGGCCATGGACCGTTTCTTTGGCGGCATCGACGCCAGTGAAATGGAGCATCCGCCACCACCCTCTATGGTCGACACGTTCGATGGCCAAAGTGTGATGACTAACACCTCACTTGTTGGCGAGGAAAATGGCTCACGCCCTGGTGGTTACGCACTCGTGATTGACGGTCATGCCCTTTCGTTCGCATTAAATGAGCCACACAGTCGCGAGCTGTTGATTCGCGTCTCGAAGAACTGTCGTGCGGTCATTTGTTGCCGCGTGAGTCCATTGCAAAAAGCCTTGATCGTGCGCTTGGTCAAACAAGGCCTCAGTGGCATTACTCTTGCGATTGGCGATGGTGCCAATGATGTGTCGATGATCCAGGCAGCACATGTTGGAGTAGGCGTGGCTGGCGAAGAAGGATTGCAAGCAGTCAATTCGGCGGACTATGCCATTGGCCAGTTTTACTTCCTAAAGCGGCTGATTCTCGTACACGGACACTGGTCGTATTATCGAAACAGCACCATGGTAAATGTGTTCTTCTACAAGCAAATGGTACACACAGGTACGCTTTTCTGGTTCCAGATCTACTGCGCGTGGTCAACGTCACAAGCAATCGACTATGTGTATTTGCTGTTGTACAACGCCATTTGGACCGTGGCGGCGGTGATTGGAATCGGCATCTTTGACCGGAACGTGTCAGACCACGTCTTGATGCAGGTACCTGAGCTTTATGGCGTGTCACGTAAGCAGCAGTACTTCGGGATGTGGCGCTTCTTGGGCTATATGCTCGATGGTGTCTTTCAGTCTGTCGTACTGTTTTTCCTGTTGATGTACTTCTACGACACAACGTCTACCCGAATAGACGGCTACGATATTGATTTGTACGAGCCGACGACAAACATGGTATTATCCACCGTCCTTGCGGCCAATCTGTACGCGGGAATTGAATCCATGGCATGGACATGGTGGATCTTTGGTGTTGTGTGGATCCCGACGTTGCTTTTGTTTGTTTTCGAGCCCATCTATGCCGCCTTCCCACCCACTTTAATTTGGACGCATTCATGGGGCAACAATTATTATCTGTATCGGTCGGCCCAATTCTGGGTGGGTGGCATTCTCACTGCTTTCCTTTCGATCCTGCCCCGCATCTTGTATGAATATTTGCGCATTCACTTCTTTCCCACAGATGTGGACATTTTGCATTACATCGACGCTCGCGATCCAAACCACGACTACGTCCACGACCCACAAATGCCAGGCTTGCGTGCGGCGCAAGCCTATGAGTCTGAAGTCGATGCAGATGCGTCGCGTGCTCCGGTCGGCGATACGTATCCTCTAATGCCCACACAGAGCCGCACAAGCAGTATTTACCACGACATGAGCACTGGCGAAGCCCGACCGTACCGTGGGTACTCCTTCTCTGCGTCGGACAAGCCGGTGCCCAAGCCCAAAAAGGTCATGCGTCGCCTCAAACAAATTTTCAAGCCACATGGAAAACGCAAACACAGCGACTTTTCCTATGTGCGTTCGAGTCAAACGCGTGACGACGATATTGTCGAGCGTAAGGAACCATTGCATGCCGATGACGCCACTGACGTTGATGGTATGAAGCGCCAGTCCTACCTCGATGATGGTGGCATTTTTACTGAATCGTCGGGTGATGAGCAGCACACGCGATTTCATACTGCCTTTTCAGCTCCGCCCCCCTCTGACTTTCCGTATGGCGGCTACCCTTCGCTTCAACAAGAGCAGCAGGGGCATTTGCCTCAGGCTCCTCCCCTGTTTGTTCCGGTCCATGAACCAATCCCTTCTTCCTCTGAGGCTTATTATACCGCCATGGAGCACAATGGATCACGACAAGTTTATCAGTAGTTGCAAGACGTTCCTTGTGCTCAGACCGCATGGACGACTTGAGACGCTTTTCTCTTCTTTCTTTCTTTCTTTCTCTTTTTTATTCTTTTTTCCTGTACATCATTCATCGCAGCGTTGATCCTAATAATACGATTAGCATAGCTTGCCTAGGGTGTTCGTCCATGCTTGTAGATAGGTATGTGCTAGCTCCACGTGCGCGTTACTCGGGATACAACGTCAGACTGATGTGCACGTGGCATCTGATGCGGGGCTATCGAGGTGGAGACGCCAATTTCTAACCCCAATAATGATGGAATGGGCCGCTCTCCACGCCTCACGTTTGTCTCGTGCGCATGCGTTTGACGAAGAATCGACGACATGCAGTCCATCTTCCAGTGGCTTTATTCTTTGGTTGATCCAGATGCATTTCAACGCAGAAATAAAGAGCGAGAGTCTTCGTCCGGGGCCATAAATCTGCCGGCAATGTCTCGTCCGTTCGTGCCGTCTGACCCTCCGTCAGTGTATTCAGCCTCCGTCGCTCGTAATCCGCCGCACGCTGGGATCGCTGCCCATTGGGATGACTTACCGAATGATGATATCTTTAGTATACGAGTGCAAGAACTTCGATGTGCACAGATACAACGGCTTCTTTCAAAAAAAAGGTTGCCACCTGAGTTGATATCACACATTTTGTTCCTTGCACAAGAAGGTCTTGAACTTGCTGTCGAGCGGCGCTACGATGCCACATATACAAATAATGCTAATACGCGCTACCTATGTACTCCTAAGCTGGAGTCTGCTTATGTGCGCAACTTTGTGCTGCAAGTTACAATCGATACCGTGAGTCACGACCAAGGGTGGAGCTCCGATCCCAACCAGGACTGGATTGGCACGTACCAAGGTAGTCATACCTGGTGGGACCTGACATTAGATCGCCCTGTAGAGCGTTCTAGATTATTTTCTCGTGATCATGCACATGTGGATGCTGTGCAATCTTCTTTCGCCGACAGCACCGGCAGCTCCGACTCCGAAGTTGACGACGTCGATTCTCCATCATCCTGGGCATATACCGAAATTCATCGAAAAGAACTATGTCGGAACGTGCATGCCTCGAGCGCCTTTCGGCATCATACAGTGACTTTGGACTATGATGATCCGATCGTGCGTGACGCTCGTCCTGGCGATATCATAAGCTTGTGGGCTCGCTCCCAATATCCGGGCTGGGTTCATATTGTGTCATGCGCACGTATCCTTGTTCGAGTTCGTTGGTCAATGTAGTCGAGGCCCTGCCGTGCGCGTCACATCAACTAGCGTAGGAAGCATATCTTTCGTTAACGCTCATGCCCTGAAGAAATTTGGCCACGCACCTCCCGAAGCCACGACTCTTGGATTATGTGCGGTAATCTTCAGAATCTGCTGACTTACTTCACCATGGCACGTAATACTTATAACCGGCTAGATCAGCTATTGCCTTCTTGCCCGATTATTTCTGCATCTTTCTCCTTTTCATTTCGCCACCTTGTCTTGCCGCATTCATCCAGAACATGTACCTAAGGTGTTACGCGCCTTACTCTCCCAGATCTGTCCGAGCATGCCCTTGATACGCGCTCATATGTCGTCGCCCGTCTTGCGCTTGGGCTGCGTCGTCCAATTTACTTGGTTCATGTTCGCAAAAAAACGTACTATCCATAGTGCATCCTGCTCACTGTATGTGTCAATAGTTCTTTTTGGCAAAAGGAATCTGCGTTTATGTTAGGAACGCTGTCTTTGGGGCATGTATATCGCACGTAATTTTGCCAGTCACCTTACGCGGTTGCTCTTGAATATACATAAATGTGTGATCAGACACTATTGTCTGCCATGTTACACTAGTTGAAAGGTTCCGGCGCAATGGCTTAAACACGTTATAGCAGGTATAGGCTGTGGCTGCTCAGACGATATATTCTGAAGAGCCAGGGCGCAAGGTTCATGCATTCTTTGTGCATTAACTTCGCCGAGAGGCATAAGAATAGGATCTAGGCCTAAACAAGCTGATTATCCCACATTTGCTTGGCCCATGCCTGCTCCCAAGCTTCCTTGCCATCCTGTATGACAGAGCTATGTGGAGTTCAAGTCGGGGTACGCATCTTTTCCTCGTCTAAGGCCTAAGCGAAACAGTTATCGTGAACATATACATGCTGTATACTCCATGACAATGTTCCGCCAAATACGTTAGTTTATAGTTCCATACGTCGTCAAGACTTTCGAACCCAAATCATGTTATTCCTCCTTAAGTACAAATGTAGTAATTTAGAAAGTATACGGTCCCAAGACTTGCCGTTTCGGAGACCCCATCACGCTCCAGTGCAGCAGCCTCTTATGATCCTGCAGTCTGATCAACAAAGTAAGGCAACACCTGATTGTATAAGTTCGAGACGCAATCATCGCCGTCCACAAATTGCCGAAAGTATGCACGTACGCGAAATTCCCCCTTTCCATATATCGATTTCTGATCCATAGGCATATTGAAAAAAAATCAATTTCACCTTTGCAACAGACCATGTTCAATCTATGAGCTGAGAAGGAACGTCGTGGCTGGATTGTTCAGATATGTGATGGCAATCTTTTATTTAAACGTAAATGCATACATGTCCTACATTTATATATATAAACGAATCTGGGCACTACGTGCTTACAAGCCTTGCTCCTTAGCCGTCAGGTTAAAGATCGTGTTGAGCTGAATGTTACTAGTGCCTTCGTAAATGGCACCGATCTTGCTGTCACGCCAGTACTTTTCAATACCTTGCTCACGAGTGAAACCCTGACCGCCACACCACTCAATGGCACGGCCAGCGGCACGCTCAGCAGCCTGGCTTGAGTAGAGTTTCGCCATGGCAGCCTGCTTTGTGAATGGACGGCCCTCTTCCTTCAAGCGAGCAGCGTTGTATACCATGAGACGAGCAGCCTCAATCTCCGTGGCAATCTGAGCCATCTGGAACTGCATGCCTTGGAACTTGGCAATTGGCTTGCCGAACTGCTGGCGCTCAAACGTGTAAGCAAGAGCACGGTCAAAGGCGCCCTGAGCAAGACCGACCATCTGGGCACCAATACCCACACGTCCTTCATTCAGGATTTCAATGGCAATCTTGTAACCCTTGCCTTCCTCGCCAATAAGGTTTTCGGCTGGCACCTTGACTTCGTCAAAGTTCACGGTGCATGTGCTGGACGCACGAATGCCAAGCTTGCTTTCCTTCTTGGCAATTTCCACACCCATGTCCTTTTCAACAGCAAAGGCCGAAATTCCCTTGTAACCCTTCGAAGCATCTCCCTGAGCGAATACGATGAAGAACTCAGCCTCAGCGCTGTTCGTAATCCACATCTTCGAGCCGTTGATAATGTAGTGGCTGCCATCGTCGGACTTCTTCACAGTCGTCTTCATAGCAAACGCATCGGAACCAGAGTTGGGCTCAGACAGGCAGAATGAACCGAGTTTTTCCGTCGAGAGAATTGGCATGTACTTCTTCTGTAGATGCTCGTTGGCGTATTTACGTAGCACTGTGTTCACCAGCGTGTTGTGCACATCACACAAGACTGACACTGATGGGTCCACCTTCGCAAGCTCTTCAATCACAATAATGGCTGACATAAAGCTGCTGCCTGCACCACCGAGCTCTGGCGACGTCTCGATGGCCATGAGACCTTGCTCAAATAGGCCTTTAATAATCGACGGATCCATCTTTTCGTTCTCGTCCATCTGTGCCACCAGAGGCTTTACCTGTGTTTCTGCATAACGGCGCACAACTTCACGAAGCATCTGCTCTTCTTCCGTCAACTTGTACAAGGAGTTGACGCCGAACGGGTTCTCAAACTCTTCGGCCCGTTTCACCGACGACGAAAACGCACGAGCGGCGGGTGCAACAGAAGCGCGAGCTACTTGTGGAAGTCGAGCTGAAGCAACAGAGCGTGCGGCAAAGGCGCTGCGCGAGGCAAGGCGCAGAGTGTTAGATGTGCGGACTACCGAACGCATAGACATGGTTATTGTAAGAAAGAAGCCGTCTCCGGCTGGAGATACGCTCCCACGAGTACGACCAGGTCCCACTGTTTCGGCCGAATTATATGAGCCAATCATTAGTGAATCGCTCACCTGTGTATGACCGGGGATACAAGCCGAATTGCGCGCGCATGACTCCAAGGAAACGCGGGGCGCGTTAGAAAATGAATTCGCGCAAGTGTACGTTTCTCAATCGAGTGGATCTAAACTGGGGTATTTCGGTAAATATACGTGAGATCAAGCAGCTATGGCACGAAAGCCGAGACGCCTTAGAACTTTACTAGACGCGGCGTCTTTGAATAAATTCTCGGACACTTGAGTGGCCATCCACTGTGACGAAGAGCATACGTTTTGCTTCATTTTCCCATTGAAGCACGCCTAGACTGCTGGCATAATCACGCACTTGGACATAGTCAAATGTCGACGTGAAATCTGTGTACAAATTTCCTGGCATAAGCATCATCCGTTTCAGCCTCAGATATACGCACCGACCACAGAAGAAACCCGGTTTTTCTCACGTTCCCACAGTCTGATTTGGTCAGATACTGTTATGGGAAGCAATGGTTCCTATGCCGAGTGAGTCACCTTTACACTTACGTTTTTATACATCTGAGGGTGAGCGTGGTGAGTCAAGTATGTGATGATTTGATCCGCTGTAATGCCTTTGTTCAGCGCTGATTTGACACTGTGTCTGGTAAGCTGTCCAATCACCAGGTTAGGCAGGCGGCTCTTTAGCGTCACAAACAAATTTAAAATCGCAATGCGCAGAAGGTTTGCTGTGTAGGCGTAGACCCGATAGTTCGTCTCGAGAATAAGATACCCTTGCTCCTCCTGGTCATTTAGTCTAGATAAGAGAGGCGATGCCGTCGACGTGAGTGTTGATGCAAGTCTCGTAGGAAAGAAATACTTTGCAGACTTGCTTGGCCGATATACAAGACCATAATCACTCAATTCTTCCAGTGTCTGGAGTTGTGTCTGTGAAAAGCCTCGCGACTCATACGCACGACCTAGCTCGAGACCACCCACTGTGAAGAAAAATGCAAGCACCTCAACAAGATCCATATTGCGCTCATCTGCCATACTTAGGTAGTGCAGCAAAAGTGCCCAAAGCTGTGAATTAACGTCTTGTAGAAGGAACTGGAAGCCTAATGACGTAATGTTCAGTTTGTCATTAGTCTGGTGATCTCGCTGCATGAGTCCAGCTCGCTGCAGGAGAAAAAGCACTGTATTCCGAGGAGACGCTGCCTGTTCACTTCCAACCATAAAGTACAAAATTGTTTCCCATTGCGTACGCGCATATTCGTCTAGAAATTCCGTCGTTACTGTGCTTTCTGTGAGGCGATCACATGGCTTCCCAAATGATTCGGAGTCGCCACTACAATGTTAATAAATCGCCACGTACCTGCCTGTCAAAGCACCTTTGATACCACGTCGAAACACTTCGTTCATATATAAATGTGTATCATCGCGGATCATGAGAATCGACAGTCTTTGCATGCGTTCAAGAGCTTCTTTATAGGGGCTGCGCTGGTAAGCCATCAAACATACACACACATACTCGTCAGAATTTGAACGAAAAAGTTGGTAACATTCATTTGTAGTGAGCGGTTTTTCCAGAAACATCATGTCCATTATTATCTGTCGTGCTGCCATTGGCAATAGTCTGTCTTATGAGAATCCTGACACAGCGTTACTTCCACGTACCGAAAAACGGCCAAACAGCTGGCTGGTTTCTCATATAATCGAATCAAGATAGAACGTGGCTGTGTCCTTAAAAATGTCTCGATGGGCAACTCAGCAACGTTCATCAATGTATCTCTGCAGCCTAAGCGTGTGTGCTTGCTATCGAGTTTCTAGTACTGCTGAATTTCTCGTTTTGAGAAGCTCTCTCCAAGCAGGCGAGGGGGCCGCGCGAGTGCATCGGGTCAATCGGGATTTATGAACACTAATGACTACAGTACTGAAACACGTAAGAAACATCATCGTGCATAATTTCCGCACGAAGAAGATCATCATGAAGTTGTCCGAGTTCTTCTTTCGAAACATGGTTCCATGTACTAGTGTCACCATAGAGCATAGCTCGTGACGGTGTTAACTGTTTTCCGTCTTCGCACCGCTTGCATTTGTAGGTATCATGGGTGTCAGACACAGTGTCGGGTTTGTACTGGAACAAAGCACGAAGATCCTCTCCGGAAAAGTGCCGCTCGGCATCAACGTCATCATCAACAACACACGAAGAAAGTGACTGTTTGTGAGACTGGCGCTGTAATATTTTCTCCTCAATCGAGCCAGTTGCAATAAATCGATATACAAAACCTTACACCTTGTTAGCGAAAAAAAAGACTAGTGCATACGTACATGATTTTTTCTGGCCATCGCGCCAGACACGCGCAAGAGCTTGCTGATCAGATGCAGGGTTCCAGTCCGGGTCAAATAAGACGAGTCGATTTGCACCGATTAGATTCAGGCCACATCCACCAGCTTTAGAGCTGAGAAGAAAAATAAACTCAGAACCTTCCGGATTGTTGAATCGGTCCACAAGGTTTTGACGTTTGTTAATATTCATAGTCCCGTCTAGTCGAAAGAAGCCCCAGCGACGGCTTCGACACAGTCGTTCAAAGAGATCAAGCGTTTGAGTGTAATTGCTAATAAGTACAATTTTATCATCTGTCTTTGCTCGCATTGACGTAAGAAATCTTTCCAGCACTGCCAACTTGCCAGATAGACCCACAGCCACATTGCGGCGATCACCAGGTCTGTATCCCTCAGGATATAGTTCTTCACTTCCCTCGAGATCAGCGGGCAGGTTCAGTAAATCAGGGTGGTTGCATAACTTTTTCAAAATTCCAATCGCCTTCAGCGGCTGAGAGCCTATTCCACGAAGAAGCTTGGCGATAACAGGCGATCGTAGAAAAAGATTGTACAAATCAACTTGGAATGGAGACAGACGACAAAAGACAACATGCTCATATTTCACAGGCAGATATTTCGACAAGATGTCATTGGTGCGGCGAATGATAAAGGGGCTAACCATGCCAGAAAGTTGCTGGAGCTTCTCACGACCAACTTCTTTTTCCTTTTCCGTTGCGCCAGCATCGCGACCGCGCAGAATATCGAGCTCAAAATGCTTGCGAAACTCATTCCGGTTCCCCAACATGTCAGGGATAGCAAAATTAATTAGTGCAAAGTATTCAGAGAGATCATTTTGGATAGGCGTTCCCGACAAAATAACGCGCCTTTTCACTTTGAGCATGGCCAGGGACTGAAAGGTCATGGAGTCTGCATTTTTGAGTCTGTGTCCTTCGTCACACAGCAGAAGACCAATTTCCGTATTACCTAAAAGTTCTTGCAAGTTTCGAAGTGTTTCATACGATACAATCATAACTGGATGAACAATCGCGCGTCCCGAGCAGTCAGCCCAGCGCTGCACTGACTCAAACATTTGCTCACGACTTAGCCGTCCATCGAGTGCCAACGAACCCGGCGCGGATGCACCCAGCCACTTGACTAGTTCGTTCGCCCAGTTTCGAACCAAGCTTGAAGGACAAACAACTATTGCTTTTTGTATTGTGCTCTTACCAGCATTTGGTGATTGCTTTAGCAACGTCCATAAAAGTGTTATGCATTGTAACGTCTTGCCCAGTCCCATCTCATCTGCCATAATACATCCGTGCGCATTTTCTGAGACCATACCTGTCGTGCAGCGAAACAAAAACTTAACACCCTCAATCTGATGGGGTCTAAGAATTTTACCCAGACGCGGATCGATGACCACTGGAACTTTGTCGCGAATCGGCATGTGAGGTTTGTTGATACCGAGAATTGTCGCTAAATTTTTATGAGGGCCACGCTTTTCTTCTTTCTTTTGTTGCTCTTCGAATGCGAGACGTAATTTTTCTCTCTCTGACTCGATATCCTTGTCATCAATAGTAGGATCGAACAACACGATTGAATGTTCACTCATGGGATCATGTAATGGACGCGGTGGCACTTCTACTGGTCTTCTAACACCTAATGCAGCATGAGAGAGTTGCGACTCGATCACTTCGCCACGTTCATTTCGGATGCTCGGTATCGAGAACTTGCGCTTTATAGCCCGAGGATCAGCATGAAAAACTTGCCACTTACGTCGGTCGGCATTAAATGAAACACCCGACGCATCGATACCCTTGTATACGCCTTCTAGACTCTTCTTTTTCCTCGGCCCTTCAATCTCATCGATATATATGCCACTTTGATCTACACTGTCGCCACTTAATTCGGAGTAATTAACGCGAGCCCTTTTGCGCAAGGACGCATCAGGACCGCGCTTCTTCAGCAAAGGCGACTTGAAGGGCTTCTGCTCTTGCAAAATTCCATATCCACCCCCAGTTGCAAGTTGCCGCGGCGACTCTCTTGTGTGGTCCGAACTGTTGTCTTGGAGTTCTTTTAAAGCCGCCACAACGGCACTTCGACGCATGGTACGGACGATCCTCCACGAATATGACGCGTCGTGTGATGCATTTAAAGGTGCGACGCCACACGAAAGGCGCATCACGTGCCGGTACATGTAATCAACCGGGTCTTTAGGAAACCTGTCGGCGCTACTGTGGCGCATTGTCGTAGTTCACTCTTGGTACGAACCATGAAAGTCGCCGTGTGGGGACTGCTTCAATTACTCAGTGTCTCTTTAGTGTGGGGCTTAGGATGGAAGCTCGATGATAGCATCACTGGCGAGGATTACTTCAACAAGTTCAACTTTTATGCCGGACCTGATGGCGCGGACAATATGACGCATGGTATGGTGAACTATGTCGACATGCCTAATGCAAAGCGCCTTAACTTGTCTTATGCGAACGGCGACAATTTTGTAATGCGTGTTGATACTACCATGGAACAGCCAAATGGTCGACCAAGTGTTAGGTTGCATTCGAAGAAGTCTTACCGTGACTCTGTCATTATGTATGTGGAAGATTGCTGCTGACTCTACAGTCTGCAAGTCGCACATGTTCCTCTCGGTTGTGCAGTTTGGCCTGCATTTTGGACAGTCACTGATAACACGACACAGTGGCCCAAAGGTGGCGAAATTGATATTCTGGAAAATGCCAACGATCAATATCCTTACAACCTTGCTGCTGTCCATCTGAATAGAACATGCCTTATTGAAAATCCAAAGCAAACAGGAACTACCATTTTCAATGATTGCGAGGCGTATGCCAATGAGAATTCTGGCTGCCGTATTGCTATGAATGGCACAAGTGACGCAACTTGGGGCCATAAGCTGAATGCCAAAGGTGGAGGCACAGTGGCTATGCAACGCGACTTCAGCAGAGATGGCAAAGGTGTTCGTATGTGGTTTTGGGAAAACTGCGATGAGCCGGAAGAGCTTAAGAAGCCCGGAAGTTCCGTTAACCCGGATAGCTGGGGCACACCGGCCGCTGATTTTGGGCTCACTCAGTGCTCTGATCAATTCGACAATCACATGATCATATTTGACATTACTCTGTGCGGTGACTGGGCCGAGGACACTTATTCAGACACGACATGCCCCTCGCAATACAAGAGCTGCGGTTACCAAGTGGGCAAGCTAGGCAATACGGTATGTACATTCTATGCATGGATGCTGACATTAATTTTGACAGTTTGAAGATGCCTATTGGGACGTGAAAACCTTGTTTATATACACACCGGATGAAAACGCTAGCTCTTCTACGACATCCAACACGAAGCGAAGCTCGGAAGGCACTTGCGCTCTCGGAAAGCCTCCGTCTGGCAGCGCGGGTACTCATTTGCCAAACTTGGCTCTCCTTATTAGTCTTTTCGTTCTAACCGCTATGATTATTTTGCAGTAAGAAATTCCATAGAATTGAATTCGCATCCACGACGGGCACCCGACTCACACATGGATTGTGGAGTTGGCTAAGGCTTCCCTCACGGCACATTCAAGCGAAATGGCCGGCACCTTTGACAGGCGACGTGCAAACGGACCAGAAAGCACTTTCCAACCTCTGTACAACCTTAGTGTATCAGAGAAAAACTCAATCGAACCAGTATGGAATGTAAATGAGCGCTATCTCTTGATAAGTCCGAAGTCACATGCGAGTGACAACCTTGTTTTGCACACCATGAACGTAGGTGAGGACAGTATGGCGGTCCCATGCATTGCGCAGAAAAGCCCTGTGGTCAGGCCAGATGGAAGAAAGGCAGAAGAACCGCGTCCACTATGTATGTTCGAGCAATACATGACTGACAATGCGAAAAGACCTTCAAACAGGCATCATTCCAAGTGCTAGTGGAAGCACACTTCTTGAGTCTGGAGACACAAAAATTGTTTGCTCTGTGTATGTGTGATTCACTGACTTACGTTCTAGGCATGGACCTCGACAGGTTCGCGGTCGCCATTACGCAGGTAAGGCGGAGGTCAACGTTCAATTTGAAATGGCACCATTTAGCGAAAAGGAGCGCCGGTCAAGCAGAGATACAGAAGCCCCAGTTCCAGCAGCTGTGATTCAGCAAGCTCTTCTCCCTGCCATTCGATTGGATCTCCTTCCGAAGTCATCTATTGATGTGCATATAACAGTCCTGGACTCTGACACTTCCATGTTGGGGTGTGCAGCCATGGGCGCCACTGCGGCAAGCGCAGCTTTAGCCGAAGCGGGAGTCCAAATGCTCGGGTTAGTGACAGGAGCTACAGCAGTACGTATCACATGCATACTTATGACGCACAGACCGCCATTTCAACGCTTCCATCAACCAACAAAGCACAGCAGCTATGGCTTGTCGATCCAACACATCGTGAATATGCCGATTCGCATTCACATCTCATGATTTGTGGCCTACCGGCTCTGGGGATGACTACGTGCTATGTGCTGCAGGGTCCCGTGGATAGCATGAACGCGCTCAAACATGTGTCAAACACACTTACTCAGGTGACGACCAAGTACCATGGTTTGGTCGCGCAATCTTTGTATAATGAGCATACGTAAGCAGAATCTCGTTTGTTTAATGTAGTGTGTCCGCTTGTAATTGGATATTTGTCAGGCGCGTTGTGCACTAAACGATACGCTAGTAGCTGAGAACTGTAACTTCAGGAGCTTCTCACAATGAAAGCGCCGGCCACCGCATGGCGGACTAAGGAAGTTGAAAGACTCGCTGAGCAAAACGCGATCCGACACAAGGATGAGCTTCCTGATAATATGTTGAAATATTGGCGGTTCAGACATTCGCTGTTTACTCGGTTCAACGAGGGCATCTTACTAGATAAGGAGTCGTGGTTTTCGGTCACTCCAGAAGCGCTTGCATATCGTACAGCAGTCGAGTGCCAGGGTGATGTGGTGATGGACGGATTTTGTGGTGCTGGTGGAAATGTGATTCAGTTTGCTATGACGTGTAATCACGGTACGTGTGCGTAAAACGTCGCACACTTATGCGCAGTGCTTGGCATTGACATCGATCCTGTGAAGCTAGAAATGGCTCGTCGCAACGGTGAGCATTCAACTGTGGTATTCTGACGTTCAGCAAAAATATATGGTGTTGAGCACAAGATTACTCTACTTTGCGGAGACTATTGCGAGTTTGCGCAAGACGTTGAAAAAGTGCGACAAGCCAAGCTGCGTGGCGAAGAGCTCCAAGACGAAGGAAAGTGGGGTGGCTGGGATCGTCGAAAGATTGATGCGTACGTGTACAGGCTCGAAACTATATATGCTAACCATAAACAGGGTTTTCATGGTGCGTAACTAAGAAAAAGCTATTGACAAATCAGTCACCACCGTGGGGGGGTGTTGAATACCGAGACCCAAGCAAGCTGAAAGGCGTGACGCCAACGAACAAGAAGTATTATGACGCTTATCCGTTCATGGCATTGCAGCCAGTGGGTGGGAAGAAACTGCTAGAGTTGTCAAGGTTAGTGACTGACAAAGTCGTTATGTTTGTGCCAAGAAACATGGATCTCTCTGATGTGTCGGAGGCAGTGAAAGAAGTGGGAGATGGGTTTACCGTGCATGTGGAAGAAATGTGGATGGGGCCGAGGCTCAAGGCGCTATCGCTCATCTTTGAGAAGCAGCCCAACAATCGCTCTTGACGAGTATGTTTAGTCAGAACCGGGATTCCTCCCCCCTTTCGATGCCGTAGGCCAGGCCCATCGAGGATTCCTCCATCGAGGCTGTGCACAAATTGAGGCTCTGTAAAAAATCTCATACACGCCTTGAGGCCTGCTTCTTCTAGACGTCCGCTAATACATCATGGTACGTTTTTGAACCTTCGTCAGTATTGGTGCTAGACTTGATGTGTCGTGACTTGTCAGTCACATCTTTTACGCGTGGTTATGCGCCTGGATCACCAACTTCTATGTATTGTGAAACGAGGCGGGAACTAACCATTGAAGGACTTTTGTTTCTTTGTTCCGCTCGTGTTTGGTTGTCCCAACAAAATCAAACAAGAAGGTGACGGCACACCATATGTGTGTCCGCGATGCAACAATGCGCAGGTTGTGGAAGCAAAGAGTCGAATGTGGTTTGAGTTATGTTGGATTCCTTTGGTATGTACATATAAACTATCAGAGGAAAAAAGAAGCAATTTATTCTGACTTTGAAGATTCCATTCAAATCTAGCCATATCTGGCTATGTGGCATTTGTCAGTGGCAAATGCCTCGGGATGGCTATCAGCCTATGCCAGCTGGAGGAATGCCTCCAAAAATGTGATGATCCTTGTGTTTTATACATGGCACATGGAAGTGTTCTTTCTGAGTCCTTTGTTGTTGTTGTTTTATTACACTGTCGACTTGTGCATATGAAATTTACAGGTCATGTTGTGAAACCATGAACAGTCTACTTTTGTGCAGATGGGCTCACAGAATTGTGAGGCACCTTGCACAAAATGTTGAAGTTAATGGGCACGTGCCATGTCTTGATGCGTGTGAGGTGCACATATCCGTACATAGACTGTGGACACCAATTGTTCTGAGTAGCGCACAATCATTCTAAACAAATAGACTGGCAGCACTAGTGTTCAACATGCCTGAGGGATGTTGTTCGGGAGTGATTCCTAGCGCGCTGCACGACCCAGCAAACCCGCGCATTACTACATGACACTCGAACGCGCTGTCAACCTATCTCACTTTGTAATGTGGGACGTGGAAAATAGGTCTAGTGGGAGAAGGCCTCTTAGGCTAATTTTTATTACATGAGTATAAGCAAGTAGCGACCTGGTCGTCTGGGATTGTCATATCAACTGCACGATTTGCCACCAACCAGAGGGAAAAGCGGGCATAATAGTAAGATCGCATAGGCCTTTGCGTGGACACTATTGTGCGAAGACACTGTTGATTTTTAGCGCTTGTGAACAAGTAAACTAGCTTAGTTGTACACGAATTTTGGTGATGGTGCGTAGAATGGCTGGCTGATGTGTTTTCGCCTTAGTCGACACCCTCGAAGCGCAGGCTGATCCGCGACTTTAAGCGATTGTCGTCTGATCCACCAGGTGGCATCTCTGGAGCGCCTTGTGCAGATAATCTCTTGATATGGAATGCAGTAATTTTTGGGCCAGGTACGCACGTACATACAGTGCTTTGCTGATGCCATTCCCAGCGGACACACCATTTGAAGATGGCACATTCAAGCTTTTGCTCACGTTTGACGAGTCATACCCGAATAAACCACCCACAGTTAAATTTTTGAGCAAAATGTTCCATCCCAACGTATACGCAAACGGAGAGTTATGCCTTGATATTCTACAAAATCGATGGAGTCCAACGTATGATGTGGCCGCCATACTCACGAGCATTCAGAGCTTGCTGCATGACCCAAACCCGAATAGGTGCGTCACACTTTGATTGTCCCCTTGAATCCCTGTTCTAACACGATTTTATTATCTAGTCCTGCTAATGCTGAGGCCGCATCTCTTTATCGCGAAAATATGAAAGAATATGTCCGTCGAGTCAAGCTCACTGTCGAGCAAAGTTGGATCGATGAGACAGAGGACGCGCACGACACGAACGAGTAATTCAAAAGTACATCCGCAGGCACGCATGTATGCTGCACTCATTAGCTATCCATGACTACCCCTTTTTGCTAAACAAAGACAAAAAATAAATGAATTAAAGGTTGAGTGTAGTGCCAAAGTCCGTAGGTTTGGAGCCATCGACATGGAGGTTGTGGGATGCATGAACCCCAAGTTTGTCGCATGTTCTGCTTACCTGATAAATTTCTCCGCCGCTGGCTAAGAAGCGGCAACACGACCAATTCCCTCCTTGTTGGTGATTACGGCAATCATTGAACTGGTCGACGCAAGAATTCGTGCCTGTACAGACAGAATCGCACGGTCAATATGACTGGTTCGGATTCGATACATCAAGATCCATATGGCGGGATCGTCCAGTGGATGGTGTGGCTAGTGAACTCCATTCCTGGTCGAGACATTGTTGTGCGGTACATCGCCAGTAGCTATCAACACGACCCAGTCCGTTCCCTTCTGGAACTCATCTTGTTCATCTTTGCTCTTCGCACGATTTTGCAAAATCGAACGCGTGCGCGAGGAAACTCGCATTTTATTGATTTCTCCAAGAAAGTACGTGCTTGCGCTCGTGCGTGCATGGACGACAGCTAACTTATTGATAGGAAATTGACTACTTGGTCAAAGAATTTGAGCCAGAACCCTTGTGTTCACCGCTGACAGCAGAACAACAAGAAGAACTCGATGGCATCCCTGAGGTGTGCGGTCATGCATCAGCGCGCCCCCTGGTGAAAGCGCCGTGGATGACAGGCACATTGCCACGACGCGTTTTGAATCTTGCATCGTTCAATTTTACTGGTATGTTGGAGGCGCCGGAAATTGAGGCGCAGGCGAGAACTATCCTTCGTGAATACGGTGTTGGAAGTTGCTCTCCTCCAGGCTTTTACGGAACTAGTGACATGCACATCAAGCTGGAGTCGCGAGTCGCCACTTTTTTCCGCAAAGATTCGTGCATCGTGTACAGTCAAGGATTCTCGACAACCAGCAGTGTGATTCCAGCATTCTGCAAACGCGGCGACGTTATCGTTGCTGATGAAGGCGTGGCATTTTCAATCCAAAAAGGGCTGCAGTTGTCCCGCAGTCACGTCCATTGGTATAAACACAACGACATGAAATCACTTGAATCTGTCCTAATGCATTTGAACGAAGAGCAGGAAAGCTCTCGACGGCCCCTGACGCGTCGCTTCATTGTTACAGAAGCTCTATTTGAGAGGGATGGAACCATCACGCATTTGCCGCAGATTGTGGAACTAAAGAAGAAGTACAAATTCCGGATGGTTTTGGACGAATCCTACAGCGCCGGTATCCTTGGCAACACAGGCCGGGGTCTGACTGAACTGCAAAATGTCGATCCTGATGACGTCGACATTATTGTGGGCAATCTAGCGATCGCCTTCTCCACGGCTGGTGGATTCTGTGCATCGACAAAGGAAATTGTGAAACACCAGCGTATTAATGGTCTCTCATTCGTATTCTCTGCCGCCATGCCTGTGATGATGGCGAATGGATCCACTGTTGCTATGGACTTGCTTGATGGAGACTTGAGCGTGTTCGAGCGACTTCGTGAAAACACGTCGATCCTGCGCAATGCGCTCGCTCCCATAAGTGCTATTACAATTACAAGCTCACCAGAGAGTCCTCTTCTGCATGTCCAACTCAGACCTAGTGAAGATGACACGAACCTTGCGGTCTTGTACTCGGATCCAAAAGCACATGCGTCGTGGATGGCTTCGCAACAGGAGGTTCTCAAGAAAATTGAGCGGCTTGCCCTCAACCAAGGTGTCTGGATTTCTAGGAATCCACACATCCCCAGTATCCGAGCTGAACTTGATCAGGGACCATGGGCACGTCCAAGTCTAAGGATCATCGCTACAAGCGCACTTAGCCCCGCTGAAATGAGACAAGCAGCTGATATCGTCCGTGCGAGCATAGTTAGTGTACTTGGATCATGACTTTGTTCAGGAATTCGATGGATAGAACATAAATGCAGAAGAAGAAAAAATACAATAGTGGTATTTTAAACAAACGACGCCCTACTCCTCCCCTTTTCCTGTTCTACAAGCAGCCATGCTAAAATTGCCACCGCTGCGAAAAATCACTTGATATGTCTTAGGCAGAAGGGACGAGGAGGGCTCCACAGCAGCCACGCCTCACGATCCGATGCGGTATGTCGAAGCAGGTCAGCGCATGCTAGCGCGAGTAGAGGATCCTAGAAGTGGTCTAGGATGACCCAGAATACACGCCAGCAGCCAAGCACAGATTTCGGGGCGAAAAGTGCACGTCATAGACAGGGGTGTTTTTCGTGAAATACGTCGCGACGCAGTCGGCGCTAGCGTCGGCATCTGATGCACTAGGCTCTTGCTGTGCAGTGCGCACATCCCAACAACGAACGGTAGCGTCTTCCGAACCACTGACAAGCACCGCACCATCGGCACTAAAGTCCATTTCATGGATGGGAGCGGAGTGACCCCACATCTTTTTTATTCGGCGTCCACTGGCAAGATCCCACAGACTGATGGAAAAGGCATCTGCGCGCGCACTGCGAGGCTGACCCAACCCAGCAATGGTGCTACCCCCGCTTGCTGAGGCCAGGTACCTGCCGTCGGAACTAATGCGGACGCAAGAGACGGGGGATTGGTGACCGACAAACAAACGCACGCATGCACCGCGTTGAACATCCCATAAACGGCATGAACGGTCAGAGGATCCAGTGGCAAGATACAATGAGTTCGGATGGAAACGCACACAGTCCACATCGGATAGATGGCCTGCATAAATCCGCAAGGGATGGATCCGCTCGGCACTCCAAAGTCGAGCAGTCCGATCGGCACTTGCAGTGGCGAAATACGTACCTATGGGGCCCCACGACACATCCCACACAGGGTATTGGTGCCCACGGTATGCAACAAGTGCCGCGTACGTATCGAGACTCCAAAGACGCGCTGTGCCATCAGCGCTGCAGCTGAGCAGATGCCGAGGGCTTGAGCCACTTCCACCGACAGGATCAAATGAAACCTGATACACAGGCGCTGTGTGCCCAATCAATTTCCGTGATGTTCCACTGTAGGGTAGACGATGTTTGTTCAGCGACTTGCGGTCGCGGATCGCAGACAAGTTGAAGTCGCTTTCTAACGACTGCAATGGTTCACCCTTGAGACTCCATAGTTGCACGTAGCTTTCTTCAAAGCCGGCCGCCATGAGTGTAAGATCCGGAGAAAATGTGCTGCTTGTAAGACCGTCTTCTGCGTCGTAAAAGGTGTACATGCACACGCTCGGCAAGCCGACTGTTCGCGGTACGCCTTCCCATTCAGAAGGAGGCTTCGCATCGCCAGCCGTGGCTGATTCGGGAGGCAGTTTCGGATCAATGCGCAGACACTTGCGTGCATCTCGCACACGCTCAACTTCACGCAAAAGGTCGACCGTACGGAACATGGATGGCTGTGGCGGTAGATCTGCCAGCGTCGGGCCTAGGAGGTCCGATGCACCATCTTGCGACATCTGGTTCTCCTCCTGCACCACAGAAGTAGACCGCTGACCTTTTGAACCTGGTGCCGGCGACGAGGTAGGAGCAGCGTTGGTATCATGAGGCTCTTCGTCCATAGGTGCGTCAGAAGATGCGGGTTTGTCCTTATCAGACGTCTCGTTCGGAGCTCCGGAAGTTGCCTTCTCACGCAAAACGTGATTCACTTCGTCTTTCAGGTCCTCGGCTAGTGGGATGGCTGGATGCAACTTGAGCTGTGGGCCGGCCGCATGTGCGTTAAAGTCGGAGATGGCGTCCGTCTCGGACACAGCTGCTGCTTGCAGCGCTGGGTGATGCGCGGATACAGACTGAGTAGTGCTGGAGAAAAACGAAGGCCCTGCGCCTGTAAGACCTGTACCCTCTTCCAGTTCCAACGGATCGAGCTGGAACATGACGGAGCGTAGCACTTGAATGCGGCAATGCTCATTTATGATTTTTAGCATGGCTTCTCGTCCTCGACGCGATGGCTCTAGCATGTTGTCAACAGCGGCGGCATTGCCCATGCCCGAAAAGCCAACGGGGCTCGTTCCGTCTGTCAGCCACCCGATCAGTAGCCCAAATACATTAAGTGACATTTTCAGCACATAGCGTTCCGTCCTAAACCTTTGTGCAAGCTCATCCGATCCGATTTGTGACGGGAGGCACAGAGAACGGATATGCGCAAGCAATGGGGCGTGTGTTGGCTGAAAGAACGATGAGTGAACAGAGAACAGCTCAGCCGCCGCAGACCCTAGCCCCATGTCAACAAGATTCATGTAACTGTGCACAAAGAGAGGCAAAAGGATCGGCAGCAATTCCGGCTGGTAAATGTCTAGACTGCCAGTGCACCAAGATTTGATCATTCCATAGCCTCGCGCTGTGTCCGTCGGATCCAACAATAGAGCCTGGGCCCCTGCTCGCTCTAACGCTGAGCTGGGGCCGGCATCAGGCGCATCTTTGTCCCGTGGATCGCGCGGTACATTTTTGCTAGCAAGTTCCGCCATGCTCACATTAGTTTGACCTAATTGTGAATCACGCGCCTCCGCAGCCTTGGCTGGCGGGGCACCTTTGGTAGCTGCTTCCAGTTCAGCTTGCAAGGCGCTCAATGCTTTCGCATATCCATGTGAACGCAGATACTCCACGACAGAGGCCGTTTCCATTCGAGACATTGTACCACCACCACTGCTTTTGGCGGCAGCAGCAGCTTGTGGGCCGGTGCCAGCAGCCATCCGTCCTGCCCTTGTTGTCGTAAAGACGCTATACAAAACAACGTACTAATGACCTACATCCGCATGGACGATCAGCACAGTCGTATCACGTGATGCCACAATTAGCTCGTCCGCAGTGATCCAGTGAGGCTGCTGGGCACGCACGCCAAACCACCAGGAGCTGCCTACGTTGATAGAGACAAACTCTGAGTTGTCCGGTGGGTTTAGAAACTCGTACTTTATAAATCCTTTCGACGTACAAAACAGGAACATGGGGAGCCCCTGATACTTGACGACATGATGGGGCTCGCTAAGGGGATAACGTACGCTCCGACTAAGTTGTTCATCATTTTACTCCCTTCCCTACATCCGAAGTCCTAAATATGTATATCAACATCGATTAGTGAAACTGTGTGTTCAGCTGCTACTCATTTGCAACTTGTTGCCAGCAAGGCCGCTGCTGCCCGAAGTCCGACGGGAGCCAGGGCGAGTCGCACCAGGCGACGCAGGAGCCGAAGTACCAGGCGGGCCGAGCTTGCCCATCTTCATGCCCTCGTCGATATTGTTCAGCACATCCATGTCGTTGCTGTCAAGTTCAAAGTCAAAGAGCTGGGCATTTGCTTCAATACGGTGCTTGGTGAGCGACTTGGGCAAAACAATGTTGCCCACTTGGATGCCCCAGCGCAGCAGCACTTGCGCAGGCGTCTTACCGTGCTTTGTTGCAATAGCCTTGATCTCTTCACGATCAAGAGCAGCTCCTTGTGCCATAGGCGAGTATGCCTCAATGTGGATACCACGTTTGAGGGTCTCCTCACGCAATTTCTCATGCGCAAAGAAGGGGTGCGACTCAATCTGGTTCACAACAGGCTTGATGCGTGCAACTTTGAGCAAAGCATCGAGGTGGTCCACATCAAAGTTGGAGACACCGATCGAGCGAACCTTACCGGCATCAACGGCTGCCTCCATCTGCTTCCACGCCTCGATAAACGACTGCTCACCAGGCTCAGGCGAGTGGATCAAGTATAAATCGATGTATGAGAGCTGCAGCTTTCTCAACGATTCTTCAATGGCTTCTTGCGCATTCTTGTGATCGTCATCCCAGAGCTTGGTGGTGATAAAGATTTCCTCACGCGGAACATTATTGGCAGCGGTCCATTCCTTGAGGGCACGGCCCACAGCTTCTTCGTTACGGTATCGAGCTGCAGAGTCGATGTGACGGTACCCACAGTCAAAGGCCCACTTGACGGCTTGTTCCGTTGTGCCATCGTTAGGCGCCTTGTATACACCCAAGGCAACCTGCGGGATTTCGTAGCCTGAGCTAAGCTTCACCCTTTGGGTGGAGACGTTACCAGGGGTAACATTAGATGCTTGGATACGGTCTTGCGCCATGAGTAGTTATGGTAAGTAGGAAGGTGTGTAAGAATTTGAACGCCCAGATTTATACGGGGAATTCCCTCCCGGACACTATAGAATTTCAGCCCAGAGGGGTAGCGGGGACCACGGACGGGCCATTCATCCATCCAAACACAGACACTCATGCACATGACGTGCGGAATTGCACAGCCGGCGTAATTCTGTTCGATCCCTGTCGAAACTTTATTCGCTAAACACTGGTGCGGGGAATTTTGACCGTGGGTAGTTTGAGCCTTGCCTGTCTTGAGCGACAACCCCTATGCATGTGATTGGTTGAAGATTGCCACGCGAGAACATGCGCGCATCCAGTCGGCGTTGCGTTTATCATTCTTTCATGGTGGCTACCGAGATAGTCTAGCACAAACGACTCGTTGTTCAGATGAGCTAGACTAGGTATTCTTTGTTTCGATCAATAGAATATATTTGAACTGCGCGATGGGGTAGCACTGTAATGGAGCCTCAGTGCGCGACAGACAAGGAACCGAAAAGTGCGTTTAGTGACGACGAGGAAGAAGAAAATGCAAAACGAGCTATGGAAGAGTGGGTTGATGAAGTTCAAACTTTGCTGGGAGGTACAGCGCGTGGCTCCCCATCTCGAAACACGAAGAAGTCGAGACCGTCCTCTTTGTTCAAGTCAAGTCGATTAGCATACCTCGGCGGCTCTCCCGTCAACAAGTTAGACAGGGCACGACATCTTGTACCCAGTACCCCTGTTCTTCAGACTACGCCGCCAATGTCATATTCTCCCAGCCTCACCTCGCTATGGTTCACGCCAGGAAGATCACCACCAACGCCCGAAACGCCTGATCCCGTGCCTGACAATCCTACCATACATCGACACCCGTATTCATCGCCGATTGTGCCTTGGCGCAGATACTTAGGGCCTTTGCCTGAGCGTCCTCCACCACCTACCGAGCCTTTACCTGAGAGACCTCTAGCTCCAGATGTACCTGTGGATGTGGACAGTGATATTGAAAGGCCGTCCCCTATGTCGAGTCCTACAAACCAGTACACATCGCCACTCCCTACATACTTGAAGCACTGGAGCATGACGAAAGTGTCCAATGTCCGCTTTTCCCCCGCTACTTTGGCTCCCGCAGCGGCTATGGACGCTTAAAAAGACAGATATAGGTTTGTGTGTAAGAATAAAATTGACTGCGTTTGAGCCCACCTTCCACCGACATGAGCTCTGACAAAGCATTGGCGGTCTCAACCGCGAAAAGGCGTACATGACCGATAGATCGTGTGTCGCACGCTGGGGGACAATGGAGGAGTCAAACTCGGTAGGTGGCTTATCTCATCAAAACTAAATGGCACCCAAATTTTTCCTTCGTCACTTGCATGGATCCCCAACCCAATCTTCTTGAGCAATCACACTCACCTCTTGTCGCGGCCATGACCAGCGCAGGGGTAACGGCATCTGCATGGGCACAGCCTGATCACCCTGAGTGGTACATGTTGCGCGGTATGGTACCATGCGCAGAAGCTGAGTCGAATGTATCATGCGTAAAGCTGATGAAGGGCGAGTTTGCAGATCTGCTCAAGTCGTCAGCTGCGCGACCCATGCTCGAATCTGTGGCACAGATATTGCACTCTTCATTGGCCGGCTATACAAGCTCTGAGGCTGTGCGGATCCTTCTCCCATTTGACAAGGTCCCAGTTGAAATGACCGCAGCTCCTGTGGACGTGCTATGCGTCGCCATAGCTGCCTTACACGCTTTCGTGCAGTTGAATTGGACAGGACCTGATTTCAATCTCACACCAGTGGAGCTACTTCGATATCATGCGCCGCATCACTTTTCCCTGCGATCAGTGCACGAAAATGAAATGGAATGTGATGAGGACACGACTTACGCACGTGTTCTGCACGCATCCAGCCTCGAATACCTAACATTGCATGGCGAGCCTGCGTATCACTTGTGTCAAGCACCCTTCTTCCTTGTATTTTCGCTATTACTTTTCCGTGCCTTGGGTGCCGCCGAGAACGGCACGTTGCTCGCGTCTTTGCCCTGGTGGCAACTTCGCGCGCGATCTGTGCATATCCGTGTGCTAGACGAGCCTGTGGCATGTGAAGAAGTGCTTCTAACAAACGCTTACCACATGGCTTCGGCTTTCGGTGAGTGCAGTGCGAAAGCTTCCAGCGAGGCTGACAAGCATGCATGGAGTCACTTACAAGCGCGAATCACACTGGAATGTGCGCTTGCGCACCAGCGAGCTGGACAGGATCGTTTGGCGTCAGAGGGATTAGTGGAAGCAGCCAAGATGAACGGACTTGAGTATGAGCTGAGCGGAGCTCTCGGCAAACGAACAAAGTGGCAAAAAGAGGACAAGACACAGTTGGTCTTGTTAGCCGAGTCAAGGGAAGCGGGGGCCGACTGTGCCGAGGAAGAGACATCGACCCATCCAACATCAAAGAATATCGACTCTGCTATGCCCCCAAACCAACATGGGTGGCAAGCTACTGTTGATCCAAGCAAGCAGGTGAACCATCAGCCAGCGACATACTCCCTCAACGATGACACCCTGCTGGAACAGACGCAGTTCACAAAAACAGCACCCAACACGGAGCAGCGTCTCTCGCATCTGGACCCTGGTCAACAGCCACCTTTGGCCGTCACAGATCAGTGTATCCTGCTGGCGTTGTGCCTGAATATTCACAACACGCAAGCGTCACATGGCCTGACATCCGAGCAAATGTCTGCGTTTGTTGAGCGGGTCGCATCACATCCACAGAACTGGAGTGTGCACACCATGAGTCTGTTACTCCGCGCTCGACTTGAGTCGACGCGCACGCGAACAGTAGAAAGGAGCACGCTGCAGCTGCAAGCACTCATTGACCAGATGCCAACGAATGATTCGAGCATTCGCGAGCGCCTTCGGTTTTTCCATGCATTAGACTTGCCCGCGAAATGGTCTATGCAGTGCGAGCTTGCCGATCGGTTTGTGTCGATCGGTATGCTGCGCAGCGCTCTGGAAACATATGAGCGCATCGAGATGTGGGAACATGTGGTCCAGTGTCTTGGTTTATTGGGGCAGCATCAGGAAGGAAGAGATATTGTGCGTGATCTTCTTGAAGGACGCAAGACAGAGGCGGATGTTCAGCTGCAAACGAAGCGAATCGCAACGTCGACAAGTCGGATTCCCCCTGCACGTTTTGCCAAGGCGCGTGAGGCTAAGTTGTGGTGCCTTCTTGGCGACCTAGAACCTGAGCAAGCCGAGTCCCATTATTTGCATGCTTGGGATGTGTCCGACCAAACATCGGCACGCGCAGCGCGTTCGTTGGGTGGGTATCACTTTGCGTTGCACGCGCATGAACAAGCGGCGGTGTGGCTGCGACGCACGGTGCGCATCAATGCGTTGAATACACGTGCGTGGTTCATGTTGGGATGTAGCTACATGCGGATGGAGCGTTGGCTTGAGGCTGCTGCGGCGTTCCGCAAGTGTACAGCCCTGGAAGAGGAAGACGGCGAGAGTTGGAACAATCTCGCAAGCTGTTATATGCGCATGCATCTAACGCAGGTCCAGCGCCTTGATACTGTATTGACCGAGGACGATCATGAGCACAGTACCGGAGATCGCGGCGCTAATGATGGTGATGATGATACGGCCTCGATGTCAAGTGAAAGTACCGCGCGCGACTCTGGGGTGTCTATTATGTCCGATACAGAGCCTGAGACAAGGCAGGAGGCCTCTGTGAATGAGGCACCAGCGTTCGAACTGCGCTTGTTGGCTCATAAAGCGCTTGGTATCTCACTCAAATTCCAGTTTGATGCTTGGCGTGTATGGTCCAACTACATGATTGTGTCGGTCGATGTGGGCATGCTGAGGGAAGCAGCGCGGGCGTTGGCACGCATCGTAGAGATTCGTACGCGTGAGCTCAGCGGAAGCACAGCCAGTGCATCGTCCATGAACGTGCAAGACATCGTGGATATGGCGGTACTCAACAGGCTGGTGGATGCTGTCGTTCGTCCGCATGGAGTGGGCGAGGACGAGCAGCAGCCGAAGGATGCAAATGTTGGCGAGGGACTCCGGCCTGCCGTGCTTCGGCTCTTCGACCAAACACTGCTGCCGCGTTTCTCGTCTCATGCGCTGATTTGGCAGAGCTATGCACGTCTTATGTTTGCTAGTGGCCACTACCGCAAGACGTTACAGGCGCGGATCCAGAGTTTCCAGTGCGGCTTAGGGAGTGCCGACGCATTGGACGTCGTGACAGACAAAGCTGCCTGGAGCCTAGCGAAAGAAGAGCTGCAAGAGTTGTGTGATGCGCTTGCGAATCTTGGTCCCCAAGCAGCAGAACCAGGCTCCGATGATGAAGCCATGCCTGACTGGCAATTCCGTGCGCGTACGCTTGTCCGCTCCTTTATGTCACGTACGCGCGATAGCTTTGGAGATGAGCCTGAATGGTCAGAGCTCGCTGACCTTGTCGACGAGCTGAAGCGGCAGCCGTAGGCACGATACTCGCCCTGGCCAACGCATCAGCCTTTTCATTGAGACACGCGATGGCGCTAACTACTTTGAGATAGGATCGCACGCTTGCGCTCACACGTATACTCAGTCGCATGTGGGTATAAGAGCATGCACTGCACCTTGCTTTTTGTTCGAAAGCATTTGCAAAATATATATATATATACAAAAAGAAAACAAAACAAACAGCTTAATACCATGTAACACAAAATCTGCCATTTCATACCTAGACCATACAATCGGCTGGGCTGCCTAGGACACAGGTAGCATGCATCTCATCACCATACATGCGTACCAAAGTTGAGCTGAGATGCTCGTCTTGAACGCGCGAAGTGGGAAATAAATGTTTAGTCAGTTATGTCAACCAAGTGTGAATGTGGCCGAGTTGCACTTACGTGTGCGCTTAGGAAAGTGGTTGATGCGCCTTGAACCCAAGCACAACACGTTGAGCGACTGTGCTGTGAGGAAAGGCGCGGATCAATGGACGTGGCGTCAGGTGCATTAGCCCTGTCGCCCGCACCGAAAATGCGTGGACCGCCGCCATCGACAGGAGATGCGTCGCCATCATCAAGCTCAGGCACAGACGTGCCGGACTTTGACGAAATGGCGCCTTCAGGGATAGGTGGCGCTGATATCTCGATGCCGATGAATGAGGCACCCACCCGGAGCACGTCCTTTGCTGATCTTCCCCATGAGATTCTTTTGCACGTGTTTCGTTTTGCACTAGGATCGCAGCAGGATCTACAGGCTTGCCTTTTCGTGTGCCGCCGCTGGTGTGCGTGTGCCGTGCAAGTGTTGTGGTATCGACCGTCGTGTCACAAACGATCGGCGATTTTCCAGCTCATCGATGTGATGGACCGACCTGATTCGTCTTTTCCATACGCAAGCTATATACGACGCTTAAACTTTAGCATGCTCGCTGGCGAGCTCGACGACCAATTGTTTGGGCGCATGGCTGCGTGCCACCGACTAGAACGCCTCACGTTATCAGGCTGCTCAGAACTTACAGAACCATCATTGGCATATGTTCTGAGCCATATGCCCCAGCTTGTCGCTATAGACCTGAGTGGCGTCACGCATGTGACGGACAACACGCTAAATGTGCTGGCGACAACTTGTTCTCGTCTGCAAGGAGCCAACTTGACGGGGTGCTACCGAATCACAAGTCGTGGCGTCCGGTCGATCGCGCAGCATTGTCCGATGCTCCGACGTATCAAGCTAGGGGCATGTACGCAGGTACATGGTGACGCACTTGTTGACATGCTCGAAAAGTGTCCCCTGCTTTTGGAGGCGGACTTGGTACAGTGCCCCCGGATGGACGATGCAAGCGTACGTGAAGTCTGGCTGCGCAACACGCAGCTGCGTGAGCTAAAGCTCGCGAACAACCACACGCTCACGGATCATGCCTTTCCCACTTCAGCGTTGCGCGATACATGGACGATCCCGCGTGCATTCCTCGTGTGTGAGAACCTGCGCATGATTGATTTGACATGCTGCACGCTCCTGACCGACGAGACCGTGCGCGCAATTGTCGAGCACGCGCCGCGCTTGAGGAATGTATCGCTAGCCAAGTGCGTGCGTCTCACTGACCAAGGCGTATATGCCCTCAGTGAGCTCGGCCGCCATCTACAACACCTGCACCTTGCGCATGTGTCGAATGTGACGGACCGAGCGATCATCCATCTTGCTCATCAGTGCACGCGGATCCGGTACTTGGACCTTGCTTGCTGTACGCAGTTGACCGACGAGAGCGTGTTTGCCCTTGCGTCGCAGCTGCCGAAACTTCGTCGGATTGGCCTTGTTCGTGTAGCTCAGCTGACGGACCGGGCAATCTATGCCTTGGTCGAGCACTATACGAATCTGGAGCGCGTCCATCTCTCGTACTGCGAGCACATTCAAGTGCCAGCCATTTTCTGGCTCACACTGCGTTTGCCGCGCCTGTCGCACCTCAGTCTCACAGGCGTGCCGGCCTTCCGATGTGTTGAGCTCCAGTCGATGTGTCGTCCGCCCCCAAAAGAGTTCAATCAGCACCAGCGTCAATCATTCTGCGTGTACAGTGGACGCGGTGTGCATGAGCTCCGCCGGTTTCTTCAGCACGTCTATGCAGACGAAGCGCTCGCTCGGCAGTTTGGGCCTCTGCATCCTGACCGGAACCGCGTCTTTCAGGCTGGCCTGGCGCGGCAGCAAGCAGCACAGGCGGCACTGGAGGCCACGGACACTGTGCGCGCTGCACCGGCCGCGCCCTCGTCTGTGCCGACTCCGACTACCTATGCATGGTCCCGTTCCAGTCTCACACCGCGTACGCGCCTCCATTCCCCTTCCTAGACCCACGCTCTGTACGTTCTACGATACGATGACAAGAATAGACAAATAGAACAATATGACACACTGCCATTATGCATATCCACCCTCTGGGAAAAGCTCCGGTATCGAAAGCGGGTCACCGATCCGCTCACTCATTTGCTGCTGTTTCTGACTCTTTTGCGAGGCCAACGATGCTTTCCATGCACGTACGGCCTCTGGCACAAGATGAGGTGCATATGTGCGAGCGAACAGCGCGGCTTCTGGCAGCCGCTCAGCACGTTGTAGGACACGAACGACGCCCTGCGTATCTTGCACCTGCAATAGTGCGGCGACTGCGAGATTCAGCTCGCCTTTGTCTGACGCAGCCGCCGCCACAGTGCGCAGGAGTGCATCGTCCTGCTTTGCTGTTGCAATGAGAAAGAGCGAATGCACGTCATTCGCATGCTCAAAGCATTCTTGCGCGAGTGGCACATTCCAGCGAGCCAAGGCTTGGTCGCCAATGGTTCGCCAACGAGACTCGGCACCTGACGTAGGACCGTGGTGCGCAATATCAAGAGCGATGTCAAAGTCGCCCAGTTGCACAGCCAAATCGAAGCGGTGGTCCGGATCAGTCGCGACTTGCAGAGCAAGATCGGGCATGTCCTGCGTCTCGAGGAACTTGGCCACTTTGCCGCGTTGGCCATGTGGCACCTGCGGCAAAAGCGATTCCGCAAGGGCAAAGTTGCCCTGCAGGATTGCCGTCTGGTACTCGACAACGGCTAGTGAGAGCGAGAAGCTGTATAGGTTCATGTCCTTGTCGGCCGCAAAGATGCGACTAAGCTGGGGCAGATAGCCCAGCACGTACAGTTCGGTATCACAGGGACGGATCGTGTACGTCTGTTCACCAATGAAGTACTGGAGCCGGTTGGCTGCATTCGTGTATACGAAACACTCGCCCGTCCATCGACCTGTGCGGACACTGCCCAAGCGTTAGTATCAACGATGCAAGAAGAGAGATGGACTTGCGAAAACAAGCACAGCATAAGCGTTCATACGTACGTTTCATTGACTTCGGCAATGACATCAAAAGCATCCTCAAAGCCATCTCCGTCAGACGGCATACCACTCTCGACAAAGGCCTCGTAGGCGGCACGCTGGAACCGCAGGACATAAAACGAATCCACCGTCGTAATGACAACGAGTTCATTCGTCTGCGACCAGAAGATCTGGCGCGCATCAACATTGATGCGGCGCACCAGGGTACCCGAGACCCAGTCATAGAAGCACACAAACCCAACGCCAATCACAGCCAGCAGCGCACCGCCAGCAATTCCCTCCACGACATAGTTTACGAGCACAAGCCCGCTTTGTTCCTTGAAGTTCTTGAACACACGCACGCGCGTTGTTGAGTTCTCCCGGATGGCATACGTACTCGAGTCGGACGCCCAAGCAAAGCCAAGAGCCGAACCAAACGCTTTGTTCCGCCACGCAAGGGCTGTGAAAATCGTGTATTCGCCATCGCCACATACGGTGACAAAACGGCCGTTCGGTGAATGTTCTAGCAGTTGTGGGAACACCTCGGTCGTACCGAGCTCCCGCGTGGTCAGTCGCACGCGCTCGCCCTCGACCAGCTCCGACTCTGAAGTAGTCGCAAGATTCGCACCAAGAATCTCCGCGTTGCGTGCGTACACGATCTTGCCACTTTGGTCCATGCTCATGCACGGATCTTCTTTGCCGAGCTTGACGACAACAGCGCCTTCATCGTAGCCCAGGGCTATGTCGTGGCTCGACTTCCGATGCGCTATGCACCACACGCGCTCAAGACCGTAGTCGAGCGTCGATTCCAGGCGGTAGGTATTTGCGTGCCACAGCTTGACAGACCCGTCCTCCGAGCCAGAGATGATGAGCGGCAGCGACGAGTGGAAAACGGCGAACGATACATTCGACATGTGTCCCGTCAACGTCTGCACACACGATTTGCTTAGGTAGTCCCAGATGCGCACAGTCTTGTCATCACTCGTCGTGACGATGTATGGCTTGTCACCACCATGGTAATAGTCGACAGAATTCACGCCTTTTTCGTGTGCCATAAGCGTAAAGTTCGCCATCGGCGAACCAAGTGTCCACACCTTGACGGTGCGGTCCAGCGACGCAGATGCAAATGAATTGGAGTCTTTCGGGTTGAAGCACAGACTCATTACAAAGTGTGTATGTCCCTCAAACGTCTGCACGAGGCGCCAGTTTCGCTCCCAGTCCCAGAGCTTGATCGTCATGTCATCACTGCCAGTTAGCACGTACGGTCCAGTCGAATGCACAGCGATACTCCGAATATAGTCGGGGTGGCCCTCAAAGGCTGCAACCTTCTCGTGCGTGTTGTAGTTGTAGCAGCGCAGGAAGAAATCATCGGATCCGGCAAGGAACCAGTTCTTGCGTGCTATGAAGCGCACACATCGCACAGGCACGTCTGCCACTTCAAATGTCTTCACAACAGCACCCGTCTCGTAGTTCCAAATGAACACTGTACCATCGTAAAGACCAGCGAGAAGCCAAGGCTCAGTCGGATGAAAATCCACCGACTTGACGCGCTCCGACCGCGAGAAAAACTTGCGTTGAATGTCCAGCAGCATACTTCAACGATGCCCGGCAACTAAGCACCTGATTTTGTTGCCACGCTGTGTGAGCACGAAATCAATGGAATCGTGTTCTCACAACACACACGCCAGTGGATCGATAGATCGTCCTGACGACCGAAGTAGGGTGGCACTTACTTCCTATACGCGCTTCCCCCGTCCCTCACTCAATTCATTCCAGCCAGCCGCAGGTCACCCGAAGCTTTCCCCTTAGCCAGCGCCGCTAGTCACTCCACACACGCACCCACCCTTTCGAACCTGCCTGTACGCACGCACTTCCACGTGGTATGTCACGTGAGTTATTGCGCGACGTGTTGAGACCAGTCATGCATCTGCCGAAAAGAACACATGTTTCATCAGCCTCGTAGGCGACGTGTAGAGAACACTCTATGTTTGCATGTGCAACGCCTAATGTGATGGACACGGTCATTTTTTCCCTCCTTGCCACTTGTCCTCGCTCGTTGACCTAGTGTGCGTCTGTGCGCGTGCGAGTCTGTAAACCACCCAGCACGTCCCTTGTCCCCTTATCTCCCCCCAATTGACTGCTTTTTTCGTGTTTAGCGATAGCTGTTTGCGACACGGGATAGCCCTGGTCCATGGTTGCAGACCCCGATCCACACCCACCAAACTCCCTACAGCAACATCAACAAAGCCCTTCGCTGTCACAACCCACACATCCAACCATGTTGTCTTCCGAATCTGTCGCAACTGGCTCGTCGCATACAGATACTGGTACTGAGCCGCCCTCGTCCGCATCCCCACGCACGCCCTCACCGATTCTTGGAGGCGGCCATGGGATTCGTCGCTCCTCAGATGACGATACGGCAGGGCCTGCGGACTCAGGACAAGGCCACTTGACATTTCCGCAAGTAGGGATAGGCCTCGGTACGATGGAGCAAGAAATGAACATGTTGATGGACCTCGAAAATCTTGATCGCGACGATGACACGCCAGAATTCAGCATGTCAGATGTCGCTGATATTCTGTCGCAAATGAAAGACCTAGGATACTCTACCCCGTCAAGCTCAGCTGCTTCGACATCCTCGGCAGAGTCCGCACCATTCGTACGCGTACCGCGTGCAGACGACGCAGATGCGACGGCGCAACTCGCGCAACTTGTTTGGCAACTCGCACGCCATTTGCAGAGACAAGAGGAAGGACGCGAGCGACTACGCCATCATCTTCGTGTTACACGATTGGCTTCACTATCATTATTTTCTTCTCTTCGCATTTCGTATACACACATGCTCCAAGCTGAGCGGGATATCAAGGCGAGACTGGAAGTTGAATTGTCCGGCTCTAAGAGCCAGTCAAAAATGCTTAGTGATATGGTGTCGCGTGCATCGCTACATCAATATGAAGATCGCGTGCATCCAGTCGATGATGAAGCAGCGCGCCGCGCCGGTATGCCGACGGACACGGAACGGACGAAACTCCTCGCTGACAAACGATACCTCCGACAGCGCGTCAAAGATACCGAGGCGCAAGTGTCGCGTCTTGAAAAGGAACTCAAAGATCTGAAGCCCCTTCTGATTCGTGCCTCGCTTGACGAAGATGTCCCTGAATTCGGTACACCCCGGTCTCGGCATCGGCATCACCACAGCAGCAGCAGCAGTAGCGGTGTCGGCGGCATGAACATGGATCCTCTACACACTAATGGTAGCAACAGTCGTCGTCGTGAGGCTGTGATGGGCGATGCAACATCAGAACATTTAATTCTTGCTACTCGCATGCTTCGCACACTTCGACATGCAGCACCACCATCGAGCAGCACAGATGCCTCTTCATCGTCTCCATCCAAACTCGATACGACGCCGTCTACACCACGCCGTGCGCGCGATACGTATCCTCCCCGCACCCCGAAAAGCACCGAGCGCACAGAAGATCTGCACACTCCCTACGCACCGCCGTCCACACACAGCTTGCCATCGTCGACGTACTCAAGCGGCATCGATGATCTTTTACACGCAGCGCAGTCCCTTGCACCAACGAATGCTACGTACTACCAAGATTCAAGTCCTACAAGGTCGCCATGGCACCGACCCACTCATGCTCCTCTGCCGTTTTCAGCACCTGTCTTTGGAAGTCCGAAGCGCCGGCGCGTCCTAAGCATGGATGTGGACGACGCACCTATCTCAGCGCTGGATGTACTAGCGAATCAGGCTGTCAGCGAACATCCGACAAGCCCAACATACCGCCATTCCATGACTTCGTACTATCCACGCATGATGACACCAAGAACCACGTCATCAGCGCCGGCCCCAGCTGCAAGTGTACCTACTACAGCAACATCAGCTACAACAGCCTCAGCTTCAACACCCGCAGGACCAACTTCCACCACATCAACATCCAGCGCCTTGCCGTTGCGTCAAACTCCATCTGCGAAACCAAAGCCTGCACATGCACAAAGTCCTGAAAAGCGGCTGCCTTATGTACGCTGGTCTTCGGAAGAGGATATCAAGTTGCGCCGAGCCATCAAGGAACATGGTCAACGTTGGGAACATGTGGCACGAGCCGTCGGCACACGCTCATATCACCAATGTCGGCAACGGTATCTTTTGATGCGGCGAAAAGAAGCCGCTGCCGCAAATGGAAGCACTTCGCCTAACAAGTCGAATTCTACCAATCATCCTCCTAGTCACTCGCACCCTCTACCCAACGGCATTAGTGGCGGCGACAGCCATCCTCACCTGACTTCCAGCTCCAGTTCCATCTTGCACCATTACCCTCATGCCCAACATCCCGCTTACAACTACCACCATCACCACCCCGCAACACGCGCATCCTCCGACACGACAGAGCACGGTCTGCCTAACGATACACACGATGAAAAGAGCAGCGGTGATGCGTCATCTGACAATGAGACACCCGCGTTGGATGTGCACTCGCACCTGTTTCGCACACCGAAAGCGCATGCTCCTTCGACAATGTCATCTCTCACAGTGCATCCACGTGAACAGGCACTTCATAGCTAGCCATGACTTGGAAGAGACCATCCCTGCGTCGTTTCGCTCACGAATTGATAGACGGGCAGTGCCCACACAATCCCGACGATCAGAGCCACAACTTGATGTGCATGTGCGAAAGCAGCAGGCGGTTCAGATAGCGCACCAACCCGCTGGATCTCCTCGAGCCAACCGAGCCGCAAGCCGCCATGATACTGGAGAAGAGAGCTGTGTGCAAGCGTGGGAAGCACGAACCCAGCAATTAAACGAAACATGCCCCATGGACGCTGGTGGGGCCAAGAAGGAAGACTTATACATATTAACGAGAATCCTGTCGATAGCGCACACCAAACCAACACTGAAAGGTTGATGTGCTCATATACAAAGAGCAAAGGCAAAAGACCGAGTTGGACCTGGCATGAGTATGAGTTCATCATGCTGTCCCTTATTGCTTTAATCGGACATACAAAGCCATAATACAATCCAAGAAGGCGTGCACGCGATGGATGCGCCTCGACCCACTCACTGGCGAACAAGAGGCTTTGGGCTTACACAATTAGCAGTTGGCTAATGCATCACAAATCCAACATACCAAGGGAGGCTATGATGCCTGCAACACACACTATCCCTACAAAGCACGTGTACACATCGAGGATCGACAGCATGTGCACTGCTACGAACCAACGAGCCAACGGTCTTGCAAGTCACAGCGTTGGAGAAGGAGACAAGCAGGATGAGTTTCGAGGCCACTCGCGGTGGGGCAGTCGGCAGGCATATGTCGAAACGTGGAGGTGGAGATATCGATGGTTGGTTTGTGGAGAGAAGGGACTCGCTCATTGCTGATCTGAGCGATGACACATAGACGCATGAGCTTAGATCCCCGATCACACGCACACTTCCATCTCATTTGACAACTTGAGTGCGTACAAGACGCCGGTCTGAAGAAAAAAATACAACCTTGGTCATGGAAAGTGTCAGCACGACGCAACTCGCAGCTGAGTATCCCACACTCGCCGCATTACCACGTGAGGATCTCGTGGCTCTGGCTGATGCAGATGCTAGTGCACCAAACGAAGCTCTGTTGGAAGCCACAGTCCGTACGTTGCCTAATGTAAGCGAGGAGGACGACGAGCACCTCGCGCTTCTTGAACAAGTTGAGCATGCAGCAGGTACGCACACATTTATACTTACTCACGATCAGCACGGAATGAGGCTCGTCGAAGCGAACTCGAGACGCTACGAGATGAGACGCGTCGCGCTTTTGTATACGCACGTACCTTGGAGACACAATGGCCAGGAGTTGAGCGTGCACTGCGCGAGGCCAACAAGGTAATGGATGCAAAGACTACGATCTACCAGATTCTAACAATGTACACAGCGCTTTACACCATTCGCGATGCAGTCACGCTTGCAGCTAGCTGCGAATCAGCTGCACGAGGAGAGCGAAGAACTGGCAAACTCCTATGTAGAGGGCCTTTCAGCGATTGATGTATGTGATGTGCAACTCGAATGCTCACTCACTGCCCAGGACTCAGCATTCGTGCGACAATATCGCGAAATGCGCACACGCCATCATGTACGAAGCATGCTGCACGAACAGTGTGTGAATCACCGCGTACAGTGGCACACGTAACCACGTGATGTGGAGGCACACGTGCGCTCAAGGAACCAGCCAGGCCCTTGAATAAGACTCGGCCGCATCAAGCAACCAAATAATTAAGAGACTAGCGTTTTATGGGTGAGGAAAGCGAGAGCGAGGCCACTTGTCGTTCCGCTCCCTACCGCTCCCATGTCGACCCAGCCTCTTCTGCAGCGCTCCGCCGGCAAGCGTATTGCTCTTCCCGTGCGTGTTGAGCCCAAGGTCTTCTTCGCCAATGAGCGTACATGTATGTAACGATACATCGGGTGTGCTGGCGCCCTCGAAGCAAACTAACACCCTAACTTAGTCCTCTCTTGGCTCAGCTTCACAGTGACGCTGTCAGCTCTTGCCGCTGGTCTGCTCAACTTCGGTGACCGCGTTGGCCGATTGAGTGCGGCGCTGTTCAGCCTTGTGGCCGTAGCTATTATGCTGTATGCTCTTGTCACATACCACTGGCGCGCGCAGGCAATCCGGAACCGTGGAAGTGGCCCATATGATGACCGCCTTGGTACGTATAGTATCTATGGATCAAGCGTTGTGGATGGTATACTTATGCATTTCTTTCAGGTCCGACGATTCTGTCCGTCCTTCTTCTTACCGCGATTATTGTCAACTTTGTGCTCCGTTTCAACGAGTAACTTTCCTTTCTTCTCACATGTTTCATTGGTATCGATCGCGTGATGTTCTTTCGTATGGCGCCGGTCCTTAAAGATCAAGTCTACTAGCTGCCGTAGATGTGCCTGTAGCTAAAGCTGCCCTCTGAGCAATAGGGTTCGCATGAATTGTCACTCCCTGCATCCGTATGTCCTGGAGGGGCCGGTGCTTGGCATTCACGGGCACCTTCTCCATCAGTTCAAGTGTTCCACCGAGCTCTGCACCATCAATCACCTTGCCAAAGATAGTGTATTTGCCGTCGAGATGAGGTTGCTTGCTGTAGGTGATGAAAAACTGTGGAAGGATCGAGTCAATGCTCAAGTTCTCGCCCCGCTTGCTTACCTGAGACTTGTTCGTGTTCGGTGCACTGTTCGCCATCGCTACCACCCCACGCGCGTGAAACTATTCGTCAGCGTCATCATCCCACTCACGCCGATCCTGGCGCTTTCAATGTGTTGCCTGACAGGACATACCTTGAGTGTAGCTCGAATCTCATCTTGGAATGGCTCACCCCAAATGGACTGGCCACCCTTGCCTGTGCCAGAAGGGTCACCTGTCTGCCCATATTAGTCCGAGCGCCAACTCAGACACAAGCGTACCTGTATCATGAACCCTTCCATTTGTAAGAATTCACAGAGAACCCTAACCACATACCTGCCATATTTCGGTGCCATTTCACATCGTCATAGGTCCCTGCCGCACAGTGGGCGAGAAAGTTTTCGGCCGCGCGAGGCACCGCTTCACAAAACACCTCAATCTGACTTTTGAGCGATGTTTCTCTTACGGGAATGTCGACATACCTTGATGTCACCGAGCGTAGTATGAAGTGTGACGCTCATTGCATCCAAATAGATGCGTCAGGAAGTTGACAAGGTCTTTGTGTCTGTGCTCTCAGCCAGAGGGCGAATTCTCGTGCGCCACTGGAGAAAATAACGCGCGTCACACAATGTGGCGAAAGAGCCAAAACTCTTGAGACACCTAAGCCATCCACTTTCCTGCCGGAGTATCTTTTTCACTCTCTTTCTTTGCCCTCATGCATTGCATCATTGTCGATGCTACATGAACAACATCATGTGCTTCAAGCAGCATCGATCCTCACGGGTGACCGCGACATTGAGTTAGGCATTCGCAAACTTGCCAAAGGCTCCGCTTGTGTAGATCATGTGCTGCAGCGCCGACTCGAGCTGTTTCTTGACAGTGGCGCCTCTCTCTCACCACCTGAGTATCTGCTCAGCATGCGTGCGTCAGTCCAATGGCTAACTGGTGTGTGGGCATGGACGTGTGCGCTCGAGATTCATCGGTTAGCTGAGTCTCACGAAGCGCCCACGCAAAAAGAAGCCGCCCCAATTCTTGGTGTGAGAGACTTGAATATGCTAAAAAAACTCGTGACCGTATCATTCGCATGGCTCATCATCCCTGCAATATTGGCCTTCGATGCTGCATATCCATCACCACCGTGTCTTGACGAGCTTGTCTCGGCTTTTCGTACACTTTTGCACAAGAATACCTCTCGATCCAGCAGCTTGACGGCCTTGCCTGATTCGCCCATGGCACATACGGACGTGGCCATCCTGGTGATGCGCATGTACTTTGTGGATGTACTTCGTGTGCTGATTCGCCTGGCCTATGGCTGCAGTTCTACTCACGCGCATGCTCTGCTTGATGCTCTCCTAGAGGCCCTGCCGACAATGTCCGTGCTTACGGCCCTTCGGAGTGTTCCGATGCCTAGTGCGCTCGCTTCGTCTGCATCGGCAACTTCTGGCGAGGAATCGCAGTCGAAGCGGCCGCTACAGCCACCACCTCGTTTCGTTCGCGAGCAATGTGCTCGCCTGCTGTCGTTGCAGCTTCTGCGCCCGTCCGGCACACGTTCGTTGCTTATTGCCATGCTGGGTGCAAACGAGCACGATATGCTTAGTGGTGACATGGACCTCGAGTCGAACGACGGTGACGCTTCTCTCGCGCGCCTCGATAGCGTCGCTAAGCTCTTATGCACGCCACCGAAAGGTATGCGCCGCACCACCTACTACATGGACATGGTACCTCATATCCTATCTGTGCTTGATCCCGTCACGCCACCAGGGACAACCCCTGTCCATGGAATACATCGTCGAGCTGCTGCTCTGTCCTGCGTGCGCATGTTTGAGACCGATTCACATGCGATGTGCGCGGCTATGCAAACACACGTCTGGAATGTCCTTCTGCCGACGCCTGGCGAGTCGCCGCCGCCCCCTGCGTCTGCCGTTGACTCGGCCTTACGGCAGCAGTACGCAGCCATGATATTAGCGCCACCTGCACCACACTGGATCCACGCATTGTGTGGGCCAGTGCTGAGTCGGTTCCTCGCACTCGACACGCACCTTCATGCGCCATCTAGCACGCCGCGCATCGTCGACGCCGTGCGTGAGAGTCATGCAAAGAGCCTGGATGAGTGTCTATCTACCTGGCTCAGACTCGACAGCGACGAGGGAATCATACGTCTGTTGCACGACGCTCTGCGACAGGCTCTGAACGAGTCGTGGCACTGGCAGGATACTCCGCAGGGCGTAAGCCTTGTACAGTCTTCGGCCTCAGAGACGGACGTCGTATCACTTCTCGAGCGGCCTGCATCATTAGAGCGTGTGCTCCGACCGGAGTCGTTGGATGATGAACCACATATGCCCGAGGGACTCTCGCGCACGTTTGCATGGACAATTGACCCTGCCCGAGTCTGTGATATTTTGCACCGTGCGAAGCGTACATCCGTGGCTAGTGCTCTAGTTCTCGATGCGATGGAGGAGCATCGGCGCACGCGTAGCAAAAGGATCTCAGGACTTACACACGATGATCCTATAACGCTCGAGCGGCACGCCGTGTACTTCCTTCAACTCATCTTCCAGCTGCTCTCAACGTTTGGCCAAGACTTGCTGCAAGGCGACATTGAGCGTGTTCTGCACTTGGTTGACTTTGCATGTCAGGATGAATCGGCCTTAGATACCGAGCTGTGCAACACGGCGCTTGAGCTTCTCCTTGCTCTGCTGGAACAGAACACTACGCTGACACCAGCATCGACGCCGATGCTGCGCGTCATTTTCGACAAGATTGAACGCCTCCGCGATGCGCCGAACCTCGACACACGGGCGCTGAGTCAGGAACTCGCCCTAACACTCTCTGCGAGAATGAAGCACGTCTCCCTCGCATCTAGCGCTCCTGCTGCAGTAGATCAGGCGGCTTGCTCCAAGACACCGAATGACAAGGCCGCCACTTTACCCGACTACCTGTGCGTGTATGAAGAGGCACTGCAGTCACTTCAAGACCCCATTCTTCCCGTTCGTGCACATGGGCTGCACTTGCTTACACGGCTTGTATCAACAGAAACGCGACTGCATTCGGCACCATGCTATGGCCATGAGCTCGACCCTGCGCTTGTGCCAGCGATATTAGACTTGTTTCTTCGAGCGATCCAGGATGACGAGAGTTTTCTCTATTTGAATGCGGTACAAGGCCTTTCACAAATGGCTACGGGCTGGCGCGAAGCCGTGCTTCGTCCTCTGATGGCTATCTATGTTGGTGGGGACAAGACCAGTGATGGAATAGCACATACTGTGGCCTATGGAAACACGTTGTCTCAACGTGAAACAGATCAACGGCTGCGCATCGGTGAGGCAATGCTGCAAGTGCTCCAGCATCTCGGTGAGGCAGCGGTGTCAGAGTTGCCCCACATTGTCCCACCGCTCTTGACAGCCGTACGCAACCCTGTATTTCCAGCATCTCTCCGCAGTTCCTTCATCTCTATTCTCGGCACCTTGGTCGAGACCGCCCCCCAAGCACTTGCCGCGAATCGCGTGTCGATTGAGATGGTTCGTATGTGCACGGAGCTCCTGCAAAGCACAACGGAGCGGCGTCCCATGCGGCGGCGTGAAAGGGTACGAGCAATGGTGCATGGCACGGATGCACTGGGCCAGCGGACAGAGCGTCGTCTGGGCGGATCAGATGACGAAGATGAACTTGACGCTGATGACGACGGTGGCGCTCGTGACGGGACATCTTCGACAATGTCTATGGCTCATCGAGAAGAAACAAGCGGCATAGATACTGATGTTCATCGACCAACATTGCGCCGCTCTGCTTTGCTTCTTCTGACTTGGTTACTCCAAAAGACTGTGCAGCAATTGGATGAGTACCACGAAGCGTGCAGACGTGACGTGGATCACGTGGATGCACCACTTACTGCACTACGACTTCCTGGTGGTGGTATGCTGCCGGACTTGGGTGGGCGCCCAAAGCCCGTGCTGCCTCCGCTGCTTGTGCCTGTGGACACGCTCAGTTCGTTCGTCCCGATCGTATCGTACATGGCACAAGAGGATGCCGATGAAATCGCACGTATTCAGGCACGCGACTGTCTCGACTTTGTTGATCGAGTCAAGACGGCCTTCTTAGGTGGATAGAGTGCATAAGCAACAAAGGCAGTGCAATGCCCGTTCTGCGGTAAGGTGCGTGCATCGTCAATGACTTGCGGATTGTGTTATAAGGTTCTTGCTCGTTTTGTGGAGGGTCGGCAGGACATTGTGGTGTTGTAGCGACCAGTTAGACAACCGGTTAGCCAGGCTGTCAGCCTGCCATTTTATTGGAACACGCGTGACTTCTCCAGACAACACAACGTGACTGCGATCCACGCACGTACAGTGTCGACATGTCGAAGACGTGGGATCATGCGCAGAATGCTGCTGGGACACCCATCGACGAGCGAAACTGTCAGCTGTTTGGTTTTGTGTCGATTCTGACGCAGCTATTGATGGGTGTCGTTGTTCTTGTGACGTTGCTGTACAAGCGACACCAAGAACGGCCTCGGCGTGCATGGCAGATTTGGATGCTTGATGTATCGAAGCAGCTGACTGGTCAATTATTTGTGCATATTCTCAATGTCATGTTTAGTGCTGTCGGCACAGGACAGGATGGCATCAATCCTTGTTCGTTATACTTTTTGAATATTCTTCTAGACACAACACTAGGTACGTGGCTAAACGCCCATTTCCCCCCCCCCTCCTGCTTACAAAGTACAGGCATCGCCATACTCTATGTTCTTTTACGTGGATTGCTGCACACATGTCAGTATGTGTTTGGATGGTCAGGCTTCGTATCAGGCGAATATTCGGCACCCATGCGCGATGGTCGTGTGGCTAGCATGCTAGAGTGTTGGCTTCGACAGACGACCGTTTACGTGATAGCCCTTGTTCTGATGAAACTATTCGTGCTGGCCCTCATGAACATGCTGCCATTCTTGATTCTTTTTGGGAGCTGGCTCCTTAGCCTTTTCGGCACCCACCGTTCACTGCAGGTCGTGTTTGTCATGGCTATCTTTCCTATGGCAATGAACATGCTCCAGTTCTGGATCGTCGACTCCATGTTACTGTACAAGCCGAGCAGCACGGCTCCACCGTTGACCGGCCTGTATGAGCCTGCACGACAAACAGAACCTGATGATGTTCATGTGACGAATGTGTCGGTCGTCTAACGCCCTTCTTTTCCTCCTTCCACTTATGCCCCTCACGCTTAGACCATCACGCCTTCTCTCCCATCTCCGTCATCGCTCCTGTACGTGCCCACTTGTATGTATATAGTGCATGACTTGTATACCCACGATTGGCTCCAGTTGCACGTGTACATAAAAACATGATAAGACGCTAACCACGTGCGCACGTGGTCTGTCCGTGCGCCGCATCATATGTATAATACATGCATCCATTCGTGCGATATGCGCGCACAGACCCATGGACGGGACCCAACGACGAGGCCTGTGGGCGATACAGCCGTCCATATAGCTGCACAAGCGTCTCACCACCCACCCGTTACAAAGCTAGATCATCTATGTCGTCCGTCAAGTATCCAATGCCCGAGTGCTGGTATGTATAAAAGGGGCAATCGAGAGTGTGTGTGTGGGAGAGAATGGGAGGAAGACGTTCATGCATATGTGCCGGTACTAACTATCAAGGGGCCATCGTGGTGTATGTATACTGAAATACGAGGAACATCGGGGCTGACAGGCGCTCGTACTCTCGCGTGAAATCGACAGGCATCAGCTGAGTTTCCTGAGAACACTCTCCGTTCATTCGCACAAGCCATCAAGGACGGATCTGAAGGCATCGAGAGTGGTACGTGCGTGTATGAGAACAAGGTCGACCACTTACACGACCAGATGTACATATCACGGCGGACGACGTCATTGTAATGTTTCATGACATGACGCTCGACCGTACGACCAACGGCCACGGCCTCATTTCTGAGCATAAGTATTTTGGCGAGAATGGACTGGAACATGTGCGCACGTTGGAGAAACCTGTACAGCAAATCCCGAGGTTCGAGGAACTGTGTACACTGCTGATGAAGCCTGAGAATCGGCATGTCAAACTCAATGTGGACATCAAGCCAAACAATGATGCCGAACGCCTGTTCCGCATCATGGGTGAGACGGTACAAAAGTTCCCTGAGCACGAGAAAGAGCTCGCACCCCGTCTCATTCTTGGTCTTTGGCACCCGAAGTTTATTGCTCCAGCGAAGAAGTACGTGCCTTCGCTACGCCGCGCATACATTGGCGCCTCGCCGGCGGATGCGCGACGCTTCTTCTGGAATGACTGCGATGCCTTCTCGATTTGTTTCGCAGCTCTCGTCGGTTCAGAAGGCCAAAGGTTCCTTCGGGAAGCACGTGCAGCTAATAAGGATGTGATGGTCTGGACTGTGAACCGCAAAGACGAAATGATTCAAGCAACTAAGTGGGGCGTTAAGGCTATCCTCACAGACTATACAGCTGATCTGCACAAGCTGCGCGATGAAATGACAGGTACGTATGCAATGCCCGTGGCGTGATGTATCATGTCACAGGTTGATGCGATACCCTTTGTTTTCAGAATCTAATGATCATCCAGCCGATTTCGACGCTACGTACAAAAAGTACGTCAGCCCCATCTTTAGCTGGAGCGCACTCAAGTACTATACACCCTCCGTGTGGACATACCAGCACTTTTGTCGGGCTGAGGTCGAAAGGACCGCATGTGTATGTATCAAAAGGGATATTTTTTATCTTCTTTTCATTGTCAGCTAACGATGGGCAGGTGCCATACCAGAGCGTGTAGGACAGTTTCAGCACGCGTATCGCGAATGACCAGCACATTTGTATCAGATAGTTTCCACGCCAGATTTCACTTTCACTCTCCATCTCACCTCATGACTACTATCCATATAGTGTGGAGAACACTCCACTTAATTCAGTTCGACTCGTTGGCCCCTGCCCTCCGTCTATGAGCCATTTGTCACCGACTTTCCTCATCAGCGTTGGCTGACCGAACCTGCCCATGCATTTGGGACGCACTCTTTTCCAAATTTCATGTATAGTATGTGGTTTCTTCGTTGTTTGCTTGTTTGAATCGAAGACCGGCATTTTTAAGAACATGGGCTTGCACCTCCAAGTATGTCGGTGGCCCCTGCGACTACCTCAGCAATACCGAGCGCCCCTTCCTATGGTGATTTGGCATGGCTTGGGCGACTCAGCATACTCAGAATGGCTCATAAAGCTGAAAGAAGATCTTGAAGACATGTATCCAGGTATCTATGTCCATCTGATTTCACTGGATTCGACACCGTCTGGCGATAAATCAGCGACGTTCATGGGGAACGTGAATGACCAAATTGAGCAAGTTCAGCGCCAGCTAGCGAAGGTGCCTGAACTTCAGGCAGGTTTTGATGCGATAGGCTTCTCGCAAGGTGGCCAATTTCTCCGTGGATACGTGGAACGCTTCAACACGCCGCGTGTGCGCAACCTTGTCACGTTTGGTGCGCAGCACATGGGCATAACTCAGCTGCCAGGTTGTGCAGAAGGAGATCGGCTGTGCAATCTGGTCTTGCGAAGCTTCGAGGGCAGGATGTACTCGGATTTTGCACAAACGCATCTTGTGGTAGCCCAATACTTCCGCGACACGCGGCTGGCGTCCCAGTACCAGCAGTACGAACAAAGGAACCGGTTCCTGTATGACATCAATAATGAAGGACCAAGCAAACAGGAGCTATACAAGACAAACATAAAACAGCTCGAAAAGTTCGTCATGGTTCGGTTCAGCGAAGAAGAGACAGTGGTGCCGTCAGAGTCGACATGGTTTTCGGCGTACGAGGACCCAGAGCACCGCCGCGACGATGTGGTAAATATGACAATACCGTTACGGACAAGCCGGCTGTATAAAGAAGATTGGATTGGGCTGCGGCATTTGGATGCACGAGGCAGCCTTGCTTTTCATACGTGTGAAGGCCAACACATGCAACTTTCGCCACCATGCAAGTCGCTTGTATTTCACACCTACGTTGGCCATCCACGTTTTGACGAGGCGAGCATCAACATACTCGAAGGCTTTATGAACATTTCGCTCTACGCACTGATTTGCATTGGACTGATGATTTGCATGCGGCGCCTCTATCGCCCACCAGGTGATGATGCTACGCACGTTACTGCGCCTTCTTCATTGGGGGCGTTGGAGCCACGTGCCAAGCACGAAGCGGCTTTCCCAAACCTAGTCGGAACGCAGCGATTCCGAAAAGAACCAATATATGGTAATGCCAATACACCGCACGATATGCGCCAAGTGAGTTTCGTAGCGAGAGCGTAAAAAAGGAAATCACAGCGTAATTGACCGATGTGATCGTCACAAAATTCGACAAAGTGGCATAGACATTCTGTGCTAACGTGTACTGGCCCATAGTGAACCATGTGGGATCTGGGCGGCGCGGATCAGCGTAGAAGATCGGGCGAACATACTTGCGCAACGATCTTGCAACCCATTGACACAATGCTGCTGTCACGAAAGCAATGTAATAGCCAGGAGCAATGCCATGCCATGCAGCACTGGCGAGGAATGTGCCCATGAAGCTGCCGAACTTGGGCTTGCTGTTGCCTGCGAGGCGCTTGTACACACATTCGCGGAGCCAGATATTGGTGTTCGAATTCCACGCATCCAGCAGCTCCTTCCAGTTGTGGGCGAACTCCAGTTTGGCCACGTACACGTTCTTGCACCGTGTCCACTTGGTCTTGTTGGTGACGGGGTCGATGCCATTGTATGCCAAGCCAGACAGGATACATCCAGCGTTGGAGAGCGACCAAACGCCATAGTACTGGAAACGTGCCACAAGACCACATACTTGGATAAATACCCACCGCTTCCATAGCGGCCATGTGTGCACGGCATCTGAGTAATCTGTAAGACGCATGTAGCTGTATGTCCCGGAGCCCCAGATCATAAGAACAAGTGCCAGCACAGCTGTGAACGTCTCACGCAGTGACTCGACGATGCGGCCTGGCGGCGGGACCATACGTGGGCCATATAGCTTGCCCGAAGCCCATAGCTGGTATTCATGGAAACGCGTCGATGGGCCGACCAACACGCCTGGGAAGTAGAAACAGTACCCAAAGAACTCCAGGAACGAAGGCATCTTCGTAATGCGCTCATACCTTTGTTCCTTATCGCACTCAGCTTCTGTGCGTAACTGTCCGTCGTAGCAACTCCATGCAAACGATGTCAGATTCATCACAAGAACCATGTGCATGGACGAAATCTCCACCTTGGTGACCGGTACACCATTGAGCTCACGAACACAATGTCTGTTGGGTCAGAAGTGGAACATGTACTGTTTCCTCTACGTACGTGTACAGCATATGTAGCATGCAAGAGATGAATGCAATCCATGGCATGTACTTGCGACCACCAACGCGGAAGTATGCTATACCGTACACACAGAGACACGCACCAACAAGGTGCAAGACTCCCTTATACAGTTGTAAAATACCCAGCAGGAAGAATGCAGAAACACCAATGTTCATCGTATGCCGCATCCATGCACTGGGCAGCATGGGAAGAATTGGACTCATGAAATACGACAGAGTCAAACATGTCGCAAGCTACGTGTAAGCCATTTGATCCTTAGCACACGCCAACCTTACCTTGGCATAGTCCGTCGGCAAGGCAAGTGCTTGACCCAGCTGCTCGAATGCACCTTGCCACATGTTTGTTCTGGCAAGGTCTCTGTCGAAGCTGGTGACGTAAAGAGGGAGTGTATGCTGATGTGCATGGGCTTTCAACACCATGCGCGAGATCTAGACCGTGACACGTAGGAATCGGCCGAGAGAACGCCTGCGTGCGCACGGCCATTTCCTTGGCTCGTGCTCCTGGCCAAAGCGCACGTATGGGGTGACAAGAGGCAATGTTGGGTTGGCACTTGAACATACAGGCCTATGATTGGGGTTATAGGAGAAGGAAATGAAGGAAAAGCACATTTACCACGCACCGCCCAGGGACTTGGCTGCTTCTGATGCAGAAAGTCGAGTCCACGGCCCATTCTCACGGCCACGCCGAGACAACATGGAAGGGAAGAAGGAGTCTGGTGCAACTGTTGGTTCTGGCTCTGGCTTTGTCTCTGGCTCTGAATCCGGCTCTGGCTCTCGAATAGATGTAAGTCGATCTTCTAAGGAAGGTGACGAAGAAATCCACACATTGGGAGTGCCAGCTAAGTCTGGAGCAACCATGTCATCTGTTCTCGGTTGGTCCGTAGCACCAGCTGCCGTGGTGGATTCTGTCGTGGTGGCAGAATTCTCGAAAGAAGAAGCCATGGATCCAACTGGTGGCCCTTCTTCTACAGGTGTCACATTGGCAGTGCGATGGTCAGTATCTGCCGGTTCATCAATGGCATGGCCTGTTATACGAGCAGCCGCAGCTTGAGCAGCTGTGATTTTGCGTGGCGCATTGGCAGCTTGCAATGCGATACGTTGTGCTTCCGCTGCTGTTGCACTGCATTCGGAGTCAAAGAGTGCGAGCATGTCGGCGATGCGCTTCTCTAACGAACGACTCGTGCGCGCATGCAGCTGCATCGTGCATTGTAGATCATGATGCGTGTGAATGCTGTGTCGCTGCAGACTCTCGTTCAGTGACTCGCTGACTTGAGAAAGGTACCGCTCAAGAAGTTCCATGTGCTGCTGAGCTTCTTGTACTTCTTCTTTGGCAGATTCAAGCCGGTCTGGCCGCTGATGGCGCGCGAACTTGTAATGCTCAGCATCGTGTTGCTTGTTAGAAACGACTCGCTTTGCGAGAGTGCGCTCAACAACGATGGCCATGCGCTCTTGCAGTGTCTGGCGAGCGATGCGCAAATTGAGCTCCTCATACTCCAGTGCATCGCCAAGTGTCACTTGGTCAGCACGCATCTTTCGTTAGTCAATGTGCTCTATCCATTCACGAGAGTTCGCGTTGTCGGTATAACGTACCATTTGATCTGATAGCTGGGCCACATGATTCATCATGGAGTGTGCGCTCTTTAGTGTGTGCGGGAGACGACCCTGCATCGAAGCGGGGCGCGTCTCTTCAAGCATGGCCAACGCAGGCAGCTTGCGCGCCACATGCTCCATAGCTCGATCAACGTCCTGCCGAGCTTTGGCCACGCTCGTGCACGCCGATACAACGTCGCCCAGCTGCTTTTCGAGCCGCGTCACCTCGCCACGAGCCATCGAAAGACGTTCATCTGGATCGAGCACAGTCATCGAAGAGGGGCCGGCGAGCATAGTTGGAACAAGTGCTGCAGGGGATTCCCGATGCGCTGGAGTTGTAGGACGTCGAAAAAGCCACGAACGGCGTGTTCGCGTGGACGCATCTTCGTCCTGTGAGAACAGCGAGCCATCCAATACGTGTTGGAGTGACTTAATCTGTGAATCCATTTTTCTGTACTGCTTAACGAGACCCGATGGGGCTAGTTCGTCTGGCGGTAGCGGCTCGTAGCTGTAGTCTGCCTCGATGAATCGCATCGTCTCGCGGTGCATACGGAGCGCCGACTCTTCCGATATCCGCGAAAACCATCTTTGTAGCAGTATACGTAATTCGTGCAGCTCGTACATATCTTCCTGTGGATGTTCAACATGCGGCATGTGAAGCATCCATGTCGTCGGCAAAGGAAGGGCTGGCACAATGACATGTGGTCCCACAAGCGACAGTACAAGAAAGTATTTCGCCAGCTCTGAATACGACCGCTCGACTCCCTTGTATGATGAACGCTCAAAGCTCGGGATGTTTGTCTGTGGATTGAGTTAGCTTTGCATACCGCGTACCGAACAGTTGAATCGCACGCCCAAGTTGTGGGAGGTGCGCAACACTTCTATATGCTCAAAATGAAGGAACCACTGAATCCGCTGCTTGGTCTTCTCTCTTATGTGACCCTCGTTTCTCGAAGACCGCTCAGGGACTCCTGGTGACGAGTCTGCCTCGGTAGCCGATGACATGTCGGCACGTTGCAGTCCGATGAAGCTTGCGAACCAACGATGTGGAGACACACGTTTGTTGGATGGCACTGGAATTGCCACTCGTTGATTCAATTTCTGACAATCATTAAAAAGGTCCTAGAAATAATGCTCGTCCCTCCAGAAATCATCAGATCTACTTGCGGTCGACGCAAAAAAAGGCCTCATTTTTATATTTCTTACATGTCCGGGGCGAAACTACGTATGGCGAATCTTACATCGAGGGTAACTACACGTCCAAATCAAATTCCCCTAACAGGAGAGTTCGATCAGTCGAAGACGACACAACTATACGGGTCAGTTCCTGCGACATTTTCTTTTTTGGGAGGGCAAGAAAACAGTGGGCAATGCGCAGCATATACGTACGTATCGGCTCACGAGGGTGGAAGTTCACGGCTGTGCAAGTGCCATGATGCCCAGGTAGCTTGAGATTCAACGTTCCCTTATCAACGCTTCACACAGTCAGCCTGAAAAATACAACCACTAGGGTGTTTGTTAACATACTTCCATACGTTCAACGTGTGATCCGCACTTCCACATGCGACAAACTCGTCATCCGGGCTCCAACGAGCCTTGATCAACAAGCTCTCGAACCCGCTCGCCATACCATCCAAAGTCCGGATCAAGCGAGCACTTTTCTGCGGGACGCCAGGCTGCTGAGCAGGAATTGCGGCCGCAAATGGCTGCACATCCCACACACGCACAGAGTCGTCTAAACCTGACGACACGAGCCGTGTGCCAGCATGAGAAAGCGCAAGCGAAGCCACCGTATCTTTATGGCCCAGAAGCGAGTACTGCCGATTTTTCGTCGCTAAATCCATAGCGTGAATGGCATTATCGACACCACCCACAAACAGCAGTGAGGCGTCGTCGGAGAACTCGATACATGTGATGGGGTATCCAAATTCGAGTGAATCCACCGGGTATCGGGACTCTGCATCCCAAAACAGGACGCGACCGTCATCCGATGCCGACGCAAAGCACCCGTTTCCAGCACGTGTGCACGCAATATCATTGATGATACCGCGGTGCCCACGTAATCTTCGATAACGTTCACCCGTGAGCGTATTCCACATGATCAGTGTGCCATCGGCAGAACCAGAAACAAGTAGCCGCGTATGAGGGTTTAGCCACGATATACACGTCACTGCATTCTTGTGTCCAGCCAGTTGGCCGACATTTCGATGCTCGCCAAACGTTTCCCAGATCGCTGCTGAATGAGCGCAAGCTCACCATGTACGTACAAACAGTGTGATCCGCCGAGGCCGCTGCAATTTGCTCGCCATCTGGGGAAAATCGCACATCAAGAATTTCAGCCTATTGTAAGATTGGATGCTTTCTTTTCGCCTCTAGCGTCAGATACATACTGAATGCGCCTCAGTCAGCGCCATCACGGCGGCCGCTAAACTACTTGTCCTGTCGGTGCGAGACACTAGTGCTCGACTCGCAGCGTCCTCTCCTCCCTGTCTCACCCGCTTCACAAGCGTCCCATCGCTCTGAAGTGGATGTTCTTTTCGCTTGTCCGCCATGGCCTTGCTCGCTCAATCGCTTGCTCGAGGCGCCTACGAAGCGTTGTCACAGCTTGGACCGACCACGACTTGTTGCGAGCAAATCTATGAGAATGAAGGTGCGATCACGCTGACTAAGCATTTGTACATCTCTCCACCTTTGGCCATGGCAAGGGGGGTGCAGAAGCAGTATGTTTTTTGTAAGCTCGCGCGTTCATACACATCTGTTGCCACACTCGCCATTCAGTCTCACACGTTCATTGTGTCAAGACAGAAGACAGGGTGTGATGCCGCCCGTCAAAACATTTTCGTCAGAGAATATCCGGTGCTGTACACTCGTAGGGCATGTGGATCACGGAAAGTCTTCTTTCGCAGACTCTCTCCTGGCCACAAACGGCATTATTTCGTCTCGCTCAGCTGGGCAGGTCCGGTACATGGACAGCCGTGAGGACGAGCAGGAGCGGGGAATCACCATGAAATCAAGCGCGGTGTCGCTCACATTTAAGCTCCGCACGATCCAGAAAGATGGATCTGTAGACGCCATCCAAGACTATACACTGAATCTCATCGATACCCCTGGTCATGTAGACTTTTCGTCTGAAGTGTCTACGGCTGCGCGGCTGTGTGACGGGGCTCTAGTCATCGTAGATGTGGTCGAGGGTGTTTGTGCGCAGACGGTAAATGTATTACGACAGGCATGGCTCGATGGTCTTCGCACGGTGCTTGTGGTGAACAAAATGGACCGCCTCATAACTGAATTGAAACTGACACCCACAGAAGCGCACCATCGTTTGCTACAGTTGCTGGAGCAAGTAAATGCTGTCATAGGTGGATTCTATGCTGCAGAACGCATGGAGCAAGACCAGCGCTGGTACGAGGAGCGCGAGCGCCTGCGTGAGGAGAAGGAGCAACTGCACCATGGCGAACTGCCGCAGGATCACACTGCTGATGAAACAGACTTGCCTGAACACGAAGAGTATGAAGATGCCGACCTGTATTTCGATCCTGCGCGGGGCAACGTGATTTTTGCAAGCGCCGTCGACCATTGGGCATTCCGCCTTGAGCGCTTTTCGCATATGTACGCACAAAAGCTTGGGATCAAAGAAGACAAGATTCGCCAGTTTCTTTGGGGTCATTATTATCTGGATCCGAAGACGAAGCGTGTCTTGTCGCAAAAGCAGCACGATCGTGAAAAGCGCGTCATGAAGCCCATGTTCGTGCAGTTTGTTTTGGATAATATATGGAGCGTATACGAACACACGGTGATGGAGCGAGACCAAGACATGATTGACAAGATCATCGCGACGTTACAGCTTTCTATCCATCCACGTGACATGCGCGCCAAGGAACCTGCGATGCTCATGCAGGCTATTATGAGCCAGTGGCTACCTTTGTCAGCATGCACTTTTAATGCCATCGTGCGGTGCTTGCCATCACCCGCGGAGGCGCAAATGCAGCGAGTTCCGCGTATGATTCGTCCTGAGCTTGGCTTTTTCGCCTCAGATTCGGAGCTTGCGCCGACGAACGATCTCGAGCGTGATCTGTTTGGATCGCGCTCTGGGCCTGAGGCTGTCACGGTGGCGTATGTGAGCAAGATGTTCGCCGTGCCCAAAGAAGATATGCCTGAGTGCAAGCGTGTCCAGCTGACGGCCGACGAAATGCGTGAGCGCGGACGGCTTCAGCGAGAGGCCATGGCATCGACAGGAGCTGAGGCAGCCGCCTCTGCGCCTAATACCCATGAGGATGCCGACGAGACGCCGAGGGAGGAAGAGGATGGATCAGAGGAAGTTATTCTTGGATTCGCTCGTTTGTACAGTGGCAGTGTAAGTGTGGGCGAGACAGTCTGGGCCATACTACCCAAGTACGACCCCTCACGCGCGCCCAGTGACGCGGTTAATCAGCCCTATATCCGTGAATGCAAGATTCAGGCGCTGTACATGATGATGGGCCGTGACCTGATTGCCGTGCAGCGAGTGCCAGCTGGTAATGTTTTCGCGATTCGTGGCTTGGACGGCGTGGTTCTCCGGAACGGTACCCTGATGCGAGCGCCACACGGTGCTCAGCTACGTGAGGTGGTGAATTTGGCGGGCATGAAACGTCATGCCACGCCTATCGTGCGCGTTGCTCTCGAGCCTCGAAGTGCCGCGGACATGCCACGTCTTGCTGAGGGGCTGAAGCTGTTGAACCAGGCCGATCCGTGTGTGGAAGTCCTTGTTCAGGAAAATGGCGAGCATGTGATCTTGACGGCCGGCGAATTGCACTTGGAACGTTGTCTTCGGGACCTTCGAGAGCGGTTCGCTCGCTGTGCTATCCAGTCGTCGCCGCCACTTGTGCCGTTCCGTGAGACGTGTGTGAAAGCCGCCAATTTGCCACCACCCAAAACGCCGGGTGCCTCACGGGGCACGATCGAGGGCACGGCTTTGCAAGGTGCCGTTGTTTTTACCATCCGTGCAGTGCCAATGCCCTCGTTGCTCACTGACTTTTTGGTTATGAATGTACCGACCATACGCCGGATGCTTCGTCGTTCGCGACGGCATGATGATCAGATTGGTGGCAGTGGAGATCATGACGATGACGATGATGATGATGACGATGGCCAAGATCCTAACGCGAATGGGATACGGAATGCCCAAGTTCAGTCGGAGAGTATTGATCACATCGAACACGACGAGGATGCTGACCTTGTTCGTCGTGTCTCGGTTCGGTTGTTCTGGGACGAGCTGGCGAAAGTGCTGCAACGAGCTGGCACTGAGTGGGCTGGTCTAGCAGCACAGATATGTGCGTTTGGGCCCAAACACGTAGGTCCAAATTTGCTGCTGGACCCGCAACAGATTCTACGGCGCTCGCTCATGCAGCGCATTCAGGCGCAGGACAGCAAGAGTCAGCTTGCCGCCGGGATGCAACACATATCTTTGAGCAGTACAGGCGCCGAGGACAGCACACCAAGACTCGAGCGTGAATGGTGCGATGCGATAGAAGCAGGATTCCAACTTGCTTCTGGAGCTGGTCCACTGTGTGCAGAATCGATGCAGGGTGTGGCGTTTTTTGTGCAGAACGTGCGGGTTGATCAGGATGCCCTAGGAGATGCACGTGCAAAGTCGTCGCAGATGGCCTCTATGGTGATTTCTAGTGTGCGAGAGTCGTGTCGTCAAGGCATGCTGGATTGGTCACCGCGTCTGTTGCTTGCCATGTACTCGTGCGATATTCAGGCAGCTCCTGAGGTACAGGGTAAAGTGCACGCGGTGCTCTCGCGGCGGCGCGGTCGAATTGTGTCGGAAGAAATCAAAGAAGGCACGTTGTTCTTCACGATTGGCGCGCTCCTTCCCGTCGTGGAATCGTTCGGATTTGCAGAAGAGATCCGCAAGCGCACGTCCGGTGCAGCAAACCCGCAGCTGTTCTTTGCTGGATTCCAGCTATTTGACGAAGACCCCCTATGGGTGCCACGCACGGAAGAAGAGCTGGAAGATCTCGGCGAGAAGGGCGACCGTGAGAACATTGCCAAGCGATACATGGATATGGTGCGCAAACGCAAAGGTCTCAAGACGGACAAGCGCATCGTCGCTTCAGCTGAGAAGCAACGCACGCTCAAGTCTATGTAGATACATACTTTTTTTTTTTGCTTTCTCAACGTGTGATCAAGCTGTCATGCTGATGCACTTCAGGCGTGTCCAATGTTTCTCGTAGCAGCGCAGAACGCAAACGCACGCACAAACCTACGCAGGGCTACATGGCACCGGACCAAACCGAGTCCGATTGATATAGGCGTGTAGCCACACTCAACGAGGGCTGGGAGGATTTGGGAAATTTCCCGTTCAGCGAGAGGGGATGTGGAGTGGTCAGGACAGCCCCGCTGACGTAATACAAGCCTAGAAATCGAAAGTCACGAGGCATGTGTCGTGGCATATGCGGGCTGAACGTCCACGCGTGCCAATGCCGCGAGCCCGCCAAATCGAAGAAAATTACGCGTCATCGGGCGATGGGAAAACCTGGCAGAGACGTGTGCTGCTGCACCTTGGAGATTTTTCGTTTTTCCTTGCTTAGGCAGTTGTAGACCAACCCGCGTTCGATCGATTTGGACGAGCGAGCTACCTAGGCTAGTTCTGCTCGTCACCACAAGGACACACACAAGCACCCACACACAACTCCTTTCTCATTCTCACACACACTCTCCTGTCTCGCAAGGCCTCTTGTCTGCTCGGATGTCCAAGACGACCTTTTTGGATTCTATCCTAGGTCGTCCATCGCAGACATATGCACCCAATATGAGTACGTACTCAGGCGGAGATCGGAGTGCAGAAGCATGGCGTTCTTCAGCATCATCTGTGGACGCGCCGTCGGACCTGCCGACCCAGCCGATTCGTCGCAACCTTATTGCGAGCCCGTCTAAACGAGGTTTATCACAAAGTGCCTCAGGTGACGCGCGGCCGCTTCGATCCACGCGCAGTATAAATCGCGAGCACTCACGCGACGATTCTCTACCTGATGCGCACGCGCTGGTCCCCGACATGAACACGGTAAATCCGTTCTCGCGCTGGTGGGAGAATCGCCAACTGATGGAAAAGACGCGTGCCTCCGATGCGACGTCTGAACCGGGGGGGCACTTTAGCGAGCAATGGCGACGGGAGCTTGCGTCTCGCGAGTCATCCAGCGAGGTAGGCGACTATGCAAGTACGCGTCGCCGTGACCGTGACCGCCCCAGCAACCGCGCATCCTCAGCCTTGCAATCCCTACAGCGACCAAGTTCGCGTCTGGGTCAGGAGTCACCTTCACTTGTTTTGCCCGAGCATGCACGGAAATTGTCATCCAAGCCAAGATCAGCGACTTCGCCACCGTCGAACCGGAACGTGTCGTATTCTCACTTGTACGACCAACGCCAATCTCGCGATGCGCGTGACACAAGTCGCCGCTCTGTCACACCGTCAGGCGCCAACACATCTCAGTCGTACTTGTGGGTACCCATGACAAAGGATGAATCCATACAGGATGCATCTGAGATGGGCATCGCGCTTACTCAGGATGCATCCGAGCTGCCGCTTCTTTGGCAAGGTGCATCATCCATTCCGAACAAAGGCCCGCTCATGTCCGTCACGGAGGAAGACGAGTCGAATACATCGTTCAAGTACACATCCACGCCCCCACGTGAGAAGATAGCGCAATTCAGTGCGAATCCTCGTCCAGACACACATTATCCATATGGCGATCCAGATTCCCGGCACGCTTATAACATGCAGGATCTGCGTTACCCACCGGCGTCCGTCTCTCACAATGCGCAAAATGTGTCTACGTCGTCCACAACACCGACCATTCCCTCGCAGCCAGAGTCGAGTGTTGAGTATCATGGTCCAACAAACCAGTCGACACCACCACCGCGCATTGAACGTGGCAGTATGAATAATGACGAACTGATTCGTCTGTCTTGGGATGCCTCAGCGCTATTTTCTTCGCCGACAGACAGTGCTCCAATTGAGACCCTAACGCCGCAAGCTAAGGCGCCTCTTTTCCCGTCGCCACCGGGAGCACCACTAACAGGGGCAAGCACAGCACCCGTGGAGTCGGGGCCATCGGCCAACATTGTGAAAACGTCTGCCCCTCTATCCGCCTCGACATCTGATGTTTCACCCTCTACGCGCATGCAGTCTTACGCGCAGCTCGCATCATTTGGTCCTGCCAAGACGCTGCCGACGTCTTTGCCCCTAGCTCATGACCGCACGGGCTTTGGCAAGACCGGTGACTTATTATCGCGCCCTGGCCTCAAGCCAGTTGGCTTGGAGCCGGCGCCTTTGCTGCGTACCTTGACGGCGCCATCAACGTCGTCAAATTCTGCACAAAAGCCTATGGATACTCTATCGAGTCGTTTCTTAACGGCTTCTTTGCCCTTCACTGACAAGAACCAAGACAAGTCTAGGAATGAACCGACCCGCATGGGCCATTCGCTCTTGCGGCCTTTGGACGACCATCGCCTCTCGGCAATCTCACTGACTGACTCTATTATGGAGGACTTCAACCCCGATGATGCGCCTTGGATGACTGGTTCCAGCGACGTGGGCCACATGGACCGGAGCGAATTGCATGGCACGGCTAACGAGCCTGCTTCAGCCTCGACAGAGCCAGGCTCTCGCACATTTAGTTCCGAGCGTGCAAATGATGAGCAAACGACGGTGGAAATGTCATCGATGCCCCAAACACCGTCTGATGCTGAAACACATCATCCTGCGCGGCGCATGCTGGATCGTCCCCGCAACCGTGGTCCCCGTCCGCAAATGATGGGCGGCATCCGTATTGCACAGGGTCAGTTGCACGCGCCGACGCCCGGCCAAACGCCTAAGCGCACTGTGTCGGAGCAGACACGACCCAAGGACCAGGCAATGGCTCCGCCCAGTGGCAGTACCGAGACACGTACGTTTTCACTTTCGCCGGTCGCGCGCGAATCAGAGACGACCGCACCAAGTGCGTCGGCAGGGTATGGTCACTCACGACATGTGTCTGATTCAGCCCGTGAGTCTATGACACTTCCCTTCAACTCGGACAACTACGCAGATGACTTACTGGCTGACACTCTTATGAATACAATGTCGATCGATGGTCATTTGTTCGGCTCAGACTCCTTGGTGTCGCCAGCGGCCAAGGATTCCTCGTCGTCGTCGCCCTATGTGACAGAGTTGGGCCGCTCCTTGCTACCATATTCATCCAGCAAGCACCCGTCATCCAGCACAACACCTGTTCGCAACAGCCGCCTTTCACACCCGTCGGAACGCGAAGACGAGCTCTCGTTGGAGCTGACGCCTGCGCCCAGTCTTCCCAAGCTCGAGCCCCTCGGATACTTGCAGTCGTCTCCGTACAAGTCAGACGTGACACCTGCTCCGTTCGTGTCTGAACAGCAGAGGGTGAGGGCTTCGCATTCGGCTAATGTGCCGCATTACGATCAGATGTCTGTGAGTGAGCCTTATACACACGTATCTGCCACTGCCGCTCCTCTCACAGCAGAGTCAAAGCCAAGCTGGGCCTCGGCGTCCACCACCACTGCCCCATCAGCTGGTGTCACAGCGCCGTTCGCGACTTCGGCTCATGATAGCGATCACCCAGGCCGTGAGTACGAACGCCGCCCTGAGCTTGTGCAAGAGGTTACGTCTGAGTCAACACCAACAGCTGAGAGAGCCACAGAGCCAGTGCCACCACTGACGCCATCAAAGAACGGCATACAACGTCCGAACAAGTCACCATATGCATCTGCTTATGCTGGCATGCAACCGACGCCTCCGAAACACATGTACACACCGTCTTTGCCTCAAGCACAGGTTCCGCAAGTGCCGCAACCTACATCGCAGCACACGCCTTACGTGCCTGTATCTCCATCAGCAATGCCGTATGGACAACCTCAACCCCAATCCCAGTCCCAGCCGCCGCAACGACTGGATTCCCTCTCCGCCCAATACCCTGCATCTCCCATGCAAGGGTATCCGCCGGCGTCACATCTGCCGAGTCGGTCCATGGCACCATGGCAGTCTTATGCCTCAGACCAAGGCCCCACAACTGGCTTAGGAAGCTCTCACAATTCTGCGTTGCCACCAAAGCCCAACACATATTCACAGCAGCAAGAGCTACCTTATGTGCAGCCTGCTCCCATGTCGTCACAGAGTCCTGCGCCTGCGTCGCACGGCCCAATGTATTCCCGACTCGATGGCATTCAGCCCTCACACCAGGCTCGCAGTCCCTTGCCGATGCAGCAGACTTCGTCGTACAGTCGTTCAAGTGCTACGTCTGCGTATTCCCGGCCAGGCTATCTTCCTCAGCAAGTGTCTCCAGCATCGCAAGCCCCGATGCACGCGCGCCAAGGCCCACCACCACAAGCGCAAGGTCTCATGTCGCCTTATGGCCCAACTCCATGGCAACGGCACTACCCACAGCAGCATCACCAACCCCATTCCCCAAGATTGCCTCTCGTACCACAAGCACCTGTACCGCCCACTTCTTCTCCATACTTATCGCCAGTGCCACGTGCTCCAGTGCTTCCCGTGCATTCCTCGCAAGCTTGGCCACCACCGTCGTCACAGCCATCTTCGCCACGCCTGCCTATGACGCAGCCCAACTATGCCGCTACACCACACGCACCTGGGTCTCATGCACGTGCAGCGCCCTATGGAGCTGCTTATTCCCCCATGCAACCACCATCACGACCAGTACCCACTGGCATGCCTCGCTCTGTGTCTAGCCCTGTTTCATCCATGACGAGCCCTGGGTATGCTCGCCCTCTGCCTTCTCAGCACGCGCAGCCGTCGCATCCAATGCCTCAGCACCAGCCAGCGTATCAGGCACCTCAAGCACACCCGCAGTCATTTTCTCCTTACCAACAGCCACCACCATCGGCAACACCCATGCACTTGGGCTCACCAGCACCAGCTTCCATGGGCTACGCGCCTGCTCACCGAGGAGCGTCCCCTACACCCATGTCAGCTCAGCGTCCTGCGATGAGTCCTCCCGCCGCGTCTCCTATGGGCACTGCTGCTACAGATCGCATGACGGCGGGTTTACCATCCACAACGCCTTACGCATCATGGATGCCGTCATCATCGGATATGAGGGCTCAACATCCAAGTTCCATGCCTCCCGCAGCAGCGCCAACATTGTTCCAATCGTCGAAACCTGACTCGTCTGTGCAGATGCCACATCCTGTCTCGCCCCAGCTAGCCCAACTTCGACCGGGCGCCATCGTGCCATCGGGTGCGCTGAAAAATAAACCTTTGCATGCGCCGCCTCGTGCGGAAATGCTCATGTCGCCCACAGACCGAGAAGCCATGGGCTCCATGATGCCACAGGTGCCCATGCATCCCTCCTTCGAGCTCACACAGCCCCGCCCTGGCCCACTGTCTGATCCCGGCTCAGACGCACGCATGCAGTCGTTTCCTGTGACCGTCTGGTCAGAGTCACAACGTGCGTTCATGTCGCCGGATCCATCAGTAGGCGGCGCAAGGAATGCCGGCTCTGAGTCGAGCAGTACGAAGCAACAAGCACGTCATTTCGCGGGCTCGCCTACTAATAGCATGCGCGTGGGGGGTGAGTATCCTGCATCACAGATGCAACAACCAATGCCGCCTCCCCCCTCGGCGGCGGCGATGAACCCCGTCACGGCATCAGCGATGAAAAAAGCTCCGCTTGGCGCATCCACGAACCAATACTTGAACATGAACAGTCTACCTGCTGGCGACGATAGCGGCGAATCGCCGCCGGAAAGCTCCGCTAGCATGCCTATGACGTCTGCCGGTCGGATACGCCCCGCTGGCGAAGCGTTTGAGAACCGCACGACCATGCTGACCGTTGATGTGTTGGCCGGTGGCGGTGGCAACAGCAGCGGGCCTGGCAGTACAACCGGCACTCTATCGCGTCGGTCCTCACTAAATGTAGGGAGCACGGCTGGCGGCGGCCGTGCGCGGCCAAGTAGTGGCGACTGGCACGGATCAGACTTTGGCCCGGCCCGCGGCGGTGGGAAAGGCACCATCGTCCTCAGCTCACACATGGCACCCCCACGCAAAGTATCCTCGACCCATGTGATTGTACAGATCATTGCCGTGGCCATCGACGGCGTTGATCGTGCTCTTGTGCACGAGCGTCTACAAGGCGAACCAACATCGTCGCCGTTTGTTCCTGGCCGCAGCTTCTGCGGTCGCATCTTGGATTGCGGAATCGACGTCAAGAAGCTGCGGCCAGGCGATCTTGTGTTTGGTCTGCAGGACCTGCGCAAATGCGGTGCGCTTGCCGAGTTCATGACTATCGACCAAGACCTCGTCGCCACAGCACCAGAAAGTCGCCTAAGCGCTGAACAGGTCGCGGCTCTGCCGGCGACGGGTGTTATGGTGCATCAGATCGTGCAGAATCACTGTATGCTCCTGCCTAAGGGCTCGCGGGTACTCATCTTGAATGCACATGACAACATTGGACTTCTTGCGATGCAAGAGGCATCGCGTCTCGGTCTGGTGATTGTCGCTCAGGTGCCGCCACACACGTCGGAGGGTGTGTCGATTTGCCGTGCGAATGGCGCCGCCGAAGTCGTGACGGGTGAGCCACTTTGGACCATTAATGTTCTGCATGAATCAAGTTTCAGTCTTGTCATTGACACCATTGGCGGCCGTCAAATCTACGATGCTTGCCGCCGCATCCTTGCGAGTCAAGGTCAGTTCGTTACGTGCTTTGGCGATGAACACTCAGTCCCAAGCCCAACCTACCGATCGCACCTACGCAGCCTGCGACGCTCCTTCTTCCGCAAAGATCGCAAGGCCATTGGATACGAATGGATCGGCCTCGATGCCAGTGCTGACTGCCGCTCGGCGCTGGAATCAATCAAGACTGCTGCGCAGCGCGGCGTTATCAGCCCACGCATCCAGTCGATCATTCCGATTGATGACGCACCGCGTGCATTTGATGATTCCATGGATGCGGGCATCACTGTTGTCCGTGTCTCGTAATGTATGACGCAATGTTTAGCCCTATCCAGTCATCCCTTCCTTTGCATACATAGCACGACCTTGTCAATCAATAGAAGCAAAAAGGCGTTTGTTTCTTCTTCATCTGTCCTTGAGTTCTTGAGCCTGACTCGACCTCCACTCCATCACTTAAGATGCGCGTTGTATGGCCGTCCATACCTTAGTCGTTTCACGCCAGCCCTTGAAAAGGCCTTCTTGGACACGCCTCCTCCTATTGTATGAAATCGGTGCCCCCCAAAGTGGGAAGTCGTCTCGCACGGTATGGATACACAGGCACACTCATGTATATAGGGCCATTGCCACCATATCAAGGCACGTTCTATGGCATTGCCTGGGATGATATCCTTCATGGCAAACACGATGGCACTGCACCAGATGGAACGAGATACTTTACTTGGTCCGTATCATCGGGACGTTGAAAAGAGCAAGAAAACTAACGATGCTAGCCGTCCTGGACATGGTACATTTTTACAGAGTAGTGCTTCCAGCATCTGTTGGGGTACATCGTTTGTCGAGGCTCTGGAAGAAAAGTACGGCTCGTCCCAATGCCTCGACACACTACGTACGGCAAGTTTAGTGGGTCCTTCAACACGTACAATGCATGATGCATCGTGTGTCTATGTTTCGCATGCATTTCCCGGGCATGCTGATGAGGGCGTGATGCTTTGCCCGGCACTACAAGAGCTCGACATGTCTCGCTCGCTTCTCTCTTCCTGGGATCAAGTGGCGCGTATAACGCGCACACTTCCTCTGAATCGTCTCACGCTGCAGCATGTTCGTCTTCAAAAGCCAGAGCTAGTGCAGGTGTCGTTGGCATTTGAACAATTAACGCACCTCTCTTTGGGCGATACAGCCACGGACTGGGCCCAGATACTGGTCCTAGGAAGTGTGATGCCAAAGCTGACCTCACTTGAGCTCGCCTACAATGAAATCGATACCCTCGCGACTGCAGATACAGCGGCATACCTGCCCTTCGTACAGATACTCAATTTAGAGGGCAATCGGCTTAGCTCCTGGGAGGACATCGTCAAGGCTCTTTCGCCTCTGCCACGACTCCAAAAGTTGATTCTCACAGATAATCCTATCACACACATCAATTTTTCTTCACAAAAATTTCCTGTGCTGAGCGATGTGCACCTCACAGGCAGCGCTCTTACTTTCGATGATCTGCAAGTACTGGAGTCGTGCCTTGACTCTCCCACTTGGTCACTAGTCTTCCACCCCTCTGATGTCGATGAGCGTCAAGCTCGTATCCAGGCTGTTAGCCGTCTTGCGAAACTTGTCTCTTTCAATCACACACCAATTACTCAAGAAGAACGTATCGACGCTGAGCGCTATTACATATCTCGACCCAAAACCAACGATCCGCGTTATGATGCCCTGGTGGAAAAACATGGTCATCCACCAACATGCTCGTTGACACCAGCAGTATCATCAGCAAAGATGACGTCGTCTTTGCAAGATAAGCTTATCCAACTGTACTATATACATTCTTCCTCTGTACCTACATCATCAGATCTGGTACATTTGCAAGAGAAAGCCACCATCGAGGCGTTCTTGAAGACAGCGCCTTGCCGCCTAGTTCACCGCCGTCTCGTAGCTCTGTTGCGTGCGTGTCAATCAGCCAATATGTATGCTGTGATGGCAGCATCGCCTGAGCCTATTGTTCTTCCTCTTGACGATCCAATGCGTGATCTGGCTTGGTATGGATTGGCCGATTACGATTTAATCGTACTTGTGGACTGAGTGCTTCTTTATGTACAAACCATGTATGTGTGTAAATTCATTCTTCAAGCCTCTCTGAAACGTGAACTCTGCTATCAGACTTCCCGCACTGTGCACCCATATGCGGGATCCATTCAGTCAAGTGAGAGGCAGACTCTAGACCCATAGTCAAGTACGAAGAATTCGTTGTGAGTGAAAACATAGAGATATGCGCCGTTACTTCATCTTTCGCATGTAACTCGAGGGGAGAGAAGTGTTTCGCATAGGAAGCCTTCGATGGCGGCGGTAAGATGAAGGGGCGCGCGTCTTCGCCAGCCAGAGTCGTGTAGAAACAGTGGAATGGCACATCGCAGTCCGACATGCGCGATGAGAGCGCCTCACCATCCCACAGGTGCTTCACAAATGTGATATGTTCAGACACCCAGCGGTATGAGTCTTGAAAAGGATCAGATCGAGTAATGGCTGCAGTTGTTGCTGCGCCAATCGCGGCAGCTGCAGCAGTACCAATCCCAATCCATGATGCAGTCGATAGTCGACTAAACGAGTTGGATGATGTAGTATTTGTCGTACGTGCGTTCCACATCGTGGCCAAGCCGCCAGTCACTGGAGCCAGAACAGATCCAACTTTCATCGCGGAATCCAAGTAGCCATGATACGTCGAGAGCTGGTGCTTGAATACATGTGGATGCAAACCAAGAAATGGTGTGTCATAGGCAAGGACGCCGCAAACTGATGGCCATGGCATCTTACCTCCCGGTGCACTTCGCCGAATCGCCAACGCTGAGTCCAAGCACACAATGCCGCCCATCGAGTGACCACACAGCGCAACTGAATACTTTCGCTGCAATTCAGATTCATATTCTGCTACCTTGATCGTGAGCCATCCGACTAGGGCATCGACGGCTTCTCGAAGAGAGCCTCGGGTTTCGTACGTTGGGTATATGAGGGCATGCACATCTAGTTTAGGATATGTTTCGAGGATCAGGTGTCGAAGCCTATCCGGGTATCCTTCAAAGGTTGTTTCCGCACTACCCTTAAATCTAACGCTGTCAGTTGCCAACAGATTCGTAGCATGTTACGAACCCATGTACGAATACCAGTAGCAATCCGTCCACCAACACTGGTGGCGACGGCATGAGTGGAGTGGCTAGCAATGGAGCTACGGAGATATTATTAGACTTATCCCTGCCAAAAATTTGGCGGTGTCTTGAGCATGGTCCCATGCTCAAGTCGAAAAAATCCCACCAACTCATGGAGTATGAGCAATGGCATCTCATACGCACGGACATATTCACGTGCATCAAGGCACGGTTGTAGAATCTTCAACCCAGCGTAGGCCTGCACGTATAGCTGCACGAGCTGCAGCTTTCTCACCTACGCTTCGACCCCAACTCAAGCGCAGTGCACCGCCACCAACGATCTGAAAACCTTGCATTTCGGCAATAGCACGAGCCGCGTCCTGTTTATTTGCAAACTGGACAAAACCGCAATCTTGTCCGCGAGGAATGTTGATCGACTGGATGGGCCCGAAGGGAGCGAACAGCGTGTGCAAGGTATTTTCCGTCGCCAGTGAAAATAGACTGCCAACAAACACAGTTGTATTGGTAGGGTCCAATGCACTCGATGCATGTGCCTTGGTAAGAGCAGAAGCCAAATGTGGCTGCTCCTTCGAGTCGCTCTCCTTTGTGAACTCAGAAACAAATGTGAGGACAGTGGGCACGCCCTCAGAGGAAAATGCTTGGTTCGGCGTAGAGCTAGTCATCGAGGACGAAGACATTGACGTTGATGTAGATGCAGATATAGAAGTAGAAGCCGTTGTTGATCGCGACGATGGAGACGATGCAGACTCAGATCGAGTTGGTGCAGGCGTCAATGCCAAGCGTGCGGGATTGCGCGGACCAAAGACGTCTGTTGGTCGTTTTGATGGGGACGACATCGTTGATGCGGAGCGAGCACGGCTCCTCTCTGAATATGCAAACATGCTCTCATGCCAGCATTTCTGTGCCTTTGCATTACCACGTCGTTGGTATTCTATGGCTGGCGGAGCGGCAGCCAAACTAAGGCACAAACGCAAAGGGAAATGTGGTGGCCTCTTAGGTATCAGATGCGTATGTTGCAGTTCGACCAGTGCACGGTCGCATTCCTCCTTGCTGATAAGGCGAACAAAACCAAAAACGCGCCCTATTCTATGCGGTGACTCATGAATAATTCGTGCAGAATAGACTTTGAATGGCGCGGGTTGGGTTGGGAGTTGTCCCGTAGACCCGGCCATACTCTGGACATGAGTATGCATGCGCTTCATAGGATGGTCGTCAGGCCAGGACGGTGGGCGTGTGAAGTGAAGGACCAGATCTTCCTCGGTGACGTGAACATCCAATCCCCTCACAATCACACTTAACAGAACGTGCGGCGAATAAGGTGACTTCAGTATACCTGTCGACGCGGGATGACGCGGATAAATGCCAAGTGCATCGCCATTATAGTTGTAAGGACTAAATGTTGGAGCTTTAGTTATATTGACCGCGTCCCGCGCGAACCAATCTTTTGCTGGGTTTATTTTCGACGTAGTTGCCTTTGGCGATTGAAATGGCGAAGCGAGCTGTTGCCAGAGTGCTTGCGGAATGGGCGAAGAAGAATCACTTTCGTGCCCAACTTCGCCATCAGTACTTGTTGGTGCTGATGGAAGCTTCACTTGGGACATGAGATCGGAGAGCCATGACGTGTCGAACGCTTTAGGCAGCGATCCGACTGCGATTTTCGAAGCACCTGCGGAAGCCCAAGGGTCTCTGGCTTCGAAACGACAAGCATTGTCAAAAAATGACGCATCACACAAATCCAAAATGTTTTTTTCATCCGAAGAAAGGCTGTTGGAGAAGCAAGTATCCCGATGATTCGGCGGTAAGGACGGTGCAATCGACGTCATAGAGACGAGTCCAGATTCCTGTGTATCAACTTTGAAAACATCGCCACAGTTCAGAGCCTGGGATCTTCTCATGCTAAATTTCTGCCGTCTCACAAATAATTTGTTTTCTAGTGCGTTGTTGTATGCGACTATCCTCCCTGAGGAAGGCACAGAGTGTGGATTGAACGATGCGTGGGGGATAACAAAACCAGCGTCTTAACGCACGCAAACTAGATCTTTATATGCCTTTTCACTCCCCTTTTGCAGTAATGCAATCTTGTGCAATTAGTACGCTAAGGCTGGCATGTGCCGTCCATCCATGCTTGTGTCATGTCACAACCTTCGTGATGAGCCTGTTATGGGATGTGAACAAGCGAGCCTCCACGTCCGAATACTACTTCATAGGTAGGCCTGTTCCATCCAGACCTATTCGGGCGTCCAGGCTTGACGCAGCTGATGTGTTTGATATTAGGCATAGTCAAGATGCACCTAATCTATTCCCTGGTCATCTTATATGTTATTTACTATTCTTCGAACAACTTTCTCGGGCATGAAATGCCGCAATGCAGTCCATGAGGACCTATGGAGCCCAGGCACGCGATGTGTCTTGTTTCATTCGAGTGGTAGCTCACGTGATACACTCGCCATCCGGAGGCGGTTTGTGGACGAGCGCACCAGCCAACTTAAGTACGCTCTGAATTGTTGTCGTAGCCATAATTGGCGATGGCAACTCATGAGCCGGAGACAGAGGAAGATGTAAGTTATTGGTTGCACATATGACCCACACACAGTAGCTCGCTCCGTTTCTGTTGCGATGTGTAGTATCACGAGCAGATTTCCGGTAAGATATACAAGATGACCGACCGTCTTACAAAACTAGTTCATTGTCAGAATTTTCTTGGAGTCGACATATACCTGGTGAAATTCAAATTTACGCATGGTATGTTTATAGTTACCGACCTCTTGTTAACAAAACAGGCCCTCTACAACACTGCGAGAAGTAGCCAACTTGCTGTACCTTGCGGACCCAGCACTATCTCGTCCTACGACAAGACATGCTTTTCGCGTTGTGTATTTTGATACGGAGACAGAAAGATTCGAAGCGGATATTCCTGTGTATGGTATCACGCGCATATCTCCGAACTCTGTTCATGTACTGCTTGAGCCATCGTCACAAAAGTCTGACTCAGACGCTCGATCTGCCATTAGATTGGGCGAGCACAAGCCAGATCGACGGCATCAACACAGTCACACTGATATGGCGGCAACACAGACTCTTCAAGATTTGGACGTGACAGGTACTGTGTGGCTGGAATGCGCTCTCAATGCTGCGTCGCATAGATCCGGCATGCACTCCTTACGCGAACGCTCTCCACCTCGGCATCGCCGATGAATCCGCTCCTTCACACAGCACCTCTAGTTGACCTACAAATACTGACGCGCTTCGGCAGAGATGCTTCATTTTTGTTGAATGGCAGAAGTGACTAAAGTCCTATATCGTATATGTACATATACGCGGCGTCACATTTTAAAAGCACATGGGCACCAAGGATACGTCTGTGAATCGTTAGTCTCACGTTACAAACAATCCAGAGGGAATATGTAACGCCATTGGCGAATTAGTGACAAAGATTACTTTGGCCACTCTGACGCGTATTCCACGAAACCAAAATAGATTGACAATGACCCAACAATCCTGGCGTTGATAGTTCAAATCACGAATCAGAGCCGCATCATTCACATGCACCGAGAATTGTGAATAATTCAAGGTCACACGTTGACATAGACCACTTTGAACACGCGCACATAGGCTTTCGTACTTATATTCCCTCAGGCTCGTCATACGTACCATGCGCAACACACTTTAAGCGCGCTGGCTCTTGAAGTACTCAAGAAGCACATTCAAACCCTCTGAGTCCTCACCGTAGTCACGCACAACCACACACGAGCTGCCAACGACCTTACGTGGGTTACCCTCACGGTCGATCTTGCACAAACCGGCCCATGTACCAAGGGTCTTGGGATCCGAGACCTTGAGGAGGTTGATGTCGTGCTTGTTGCAGAGGGCCTCAATGAGCTTAACATACTCAGCTTCATTGCAGGTCTCGCACAGCACACAAAGGTGAGCTTGACGGCGGTCGAGAGCCTTGGTGGCCTCACGCAGACCACGAGCAAGACCGTCGTGCACGAGAGCCTTCTTGAGCACCTGCTGAAGGGCGTCCTCGATGCTCATCGAGCCACCCTGAGGGGCAGGGGCGGCCTCAGTCTCTTCGACTTGGACATCGACAGGGGTCTCTTCAACGTCAGACATGATGGTGTAAGTGTAAAAACAAAGAAAAAAACAAGTGCTTCCTCGAAAGAACTGCTAACTGCAGTGCCGACTCTACAACTACGTTAGCACACTCGTAGGCTGCATGCATGCACACATACGTACCAGCTCTTGGCTAGAGAAGAGAAACGCCGTTCACGAACGCAGTGTCATGAAGCCACGGTGATGGAGGGGTGGTGCTGGTCACGTGCATTGAACCATGTTTCGTCACGTGGGAATACAGTTCTGGAGGGCAGCGGCGCGCTCGCTGACTTCGACGGAGACTCACACCCACGTCGTTCGTTTCTAAACGTCTCAACAGTCGTCGCTATGTCTAACGTGGAGCTTGGTGTGCAGACGGAAAGGGCCTTCCAGAAGCAGCCCCTGTTCTTGAACTCGAAGGTTGCTCGCAAGAGCACTCGTGCCAAGCGGTGGTACAAGGACGTTGGTTTGGGCTTCAAGACGCCCAGCGCGGCTGTCTCAGGCACCTACATTGGTATGTGATATTGAAGCAACTTGAATTTTGGCAATGATACTAACGCGGTATTATAGACAAGAAGTGCCCATGGACTGGTCTGGTTTCGATCCGTGGACGTCTCCTGAGCGGCAAGGTTATCTCGACAAAGATGACCCGCACTGTTATCATTCGCCGGGAGTACCTTCACTATGTTTCCAAGTACAACCGTTACGAGCGGCGCCACAAGAACTTGGCTGTTCACGTCTCGCCAGCTTTCCGTGTTGAGGTGGGTGACATTATTGTGGCTGGTACGTATTTGTTTGTGCCAAAGAACGTTTCCTTATTAACGTGAAACAGGCCAGTGCCGTCCCCTCTCGAAGACGGTTCGTTTCAACACGCTCAAGGTGATTAAGAACAAGAGCACTGAGCGTGCGAAGATGTTCAGCCGTTTCTAAACGTGTACACATTGTCTTGACGATGACAAATATAGATCCAAAATTGGTTCGCTGATCTATGGGCACGACTGCACCTTTCTTTGCTTAAAGGTTGGTGCTTGATGTCCTCGGTGTCTTGATTCTTTGGCGCTCTATTACCCAGTCCGTGCATAGTCAGATCAGCAGCAGAATCAAAAAAATGCCTTGACTGAACATGTATGCGAGTGTATAGCACGAATGGGTCTAATATAGTGGTTGGTTATGTATCTAAGCTACATCTTGCTAAGCTTAGATTAGCAAGCCTTGGTGAGGACAGTCCTAAATCAAGTCGAGTTTTCCATTATGATCCTGAGCTCCCCTCACTCAATCTATAAGCCATGAATACTACTATAGACAAGCTGGGTACAAGCGTGCGATCTGCCATGGTTTATTCGGGATACATGGAAAATCAAGCATTTTTGGAGAGTTGTGTACTGCGCACACAATACATAAATAAGAGAGCAAAAAAAAACCTTAGAAAAGGCGCTGAGCCTTACCCATTGTCGACTTGATGTGAAGCGACTTGACGTTCTGCCAGTTCTTCTTCAGCAGCGAGATAAGGAAGTTCACGGCAAGCATGATGTTAGCCGTGAGCTGGTCCTCGGTCATCTGGACATGACCGATGGCCACACCAAGACACAGAACCTTCTTCAGTTGGAACTTGATGGTCGACTTCACGTCAGTCACCTTCTTTTCGAGGTCCTCGGCGTGCGAGACAGGTGAGGGGAACTTTCCTGCCTTCGAGAGACCTGGACCCAAAAGACGTGGAATCTGCTTGATCAGAGCGTCCGAAGACAGGAAAGCGTCGTACTTCTTGGCGAGCTTCTTCACAAGCTTCTTGTTCTTGTTGAGCTTCTTCAAGTCATCAACGGTCATGAAGTCAAGCGAGATCAACTTCGCGCGGTCAACGTCCGCAGCGTCAGCCAGAATGCAGAGCGACATGCGGGGGCGAGGCACGTGTGGGAGCCTCACTGTACCACTGAAACGCTTGTCACGCTGCGGGTCGTAGTTCTTCAGACCAATCTGCAGCTCGACGGTCTCGTTGAAGTTGCGCTTCTTTTCTTCAGCGCCCTTCAGCACATCACGGACGGACGATCGCACACCTGACACCTGGATCTTGGACATTTTGAAGTTGAGGCGGTAAAGCAAAAAAGAATTATCAGAGCGTGCGCGTAAGTACAAACTTCCTGTTCTCGGCAGACAGGGCATGCCGCAGCTACATAAAATATCACGTGATATACACTGGAGGCCTCCGTCGCGTGGCCAAGTCCAGCCTCATGCATGAATGCGTTTGGATCACCACCTCCGCTGGCGGTGGTGCCGAACAGAACTATCTAAGGATGTCGCGCAATCAGGAAAAAGCACAGTCGATGCTATATCGTTTTAGACAGGCACAGGCCCAGGAGCTTGGTCTTCCGATGCGGAAGAATGAGCGCCGGCCCAAAGTCATAACCACTGTCAACAGTGTACGTGACTGTGATAAATGGCGTGGTGAAGTGATGCGTGAAATTACGCGCAAAGTGGCCCGGATTCAAGACTTTGGACTTACGGACTACGAAGTGAGGGATTTGAATGACGAAATTAATCACTTGTTTCGCGAGAAGGGGCAATGGGAACGCCAGATTGCCGCATTGGGTGGAGCGAATTACCGCACAGGCGTGCCACGAATCTTGGACGATCATGGAGAAGAGATCCCTGGTATGCGCGGCTATCGGTATTATGGTCGTGCGAAAGATCTACCTGGTGTGAAGGAACACTTGAATCCTGTAACGCTGCAGGAAGAAGGCAAGGAGTCTAGCAAGGTGCAAAAGTACAAACGATTCCAGAACCAACCTGGTGTGTACTTTGGAAATGACGACGAGAAGGATGGCATCTTGCTCGAGCAAGAGATGCAAAGTGAACAGCGCGGTTGGGAGAAGGGATGTTCACGCATCTTCGCTGCATTAGAAATACCGAATGAGTCTTATCCACCAATTCCACGTGATGAGCCAGTTGCGCTGCATCTTGACGCCGTATCACAAGGAGAGCATGGGGCTGGAAAGCCTGTGAATGAAGCAACAATGTCTGATACCCCGACGAGTGACGCTCAAGAATATACCACGACGCGATACATGAATGCATTGTTGCCAGAGGAGCTAGAAATGCCAGTTGTGCCTGGCCGGCAAGATATCGAGACGTTCCTGCTAGAAGCGAAAAAGGCTGCCCTACGGAACGAATGTACGTACACGCGAGCAAACTGACAATTTCAGACTTGTCTGCGTAAATGACGCAAAGCCCAACATAGTATGTTGGCTTAAGCTACTTTGTACATGTAGAAAAACACATATATCATTATATATACAAGCGACGGGACAATAGATATTCGGCCAGAGCAACGGGTACCATTGTACCAAGCTGAGCAGCGAGTTGGTCGCGGGGCATGTGACTCTCATGCGCCGATCGCAAAAATTGACGCACTGCTGTCGAGCTATGCCTTGCATCTTCTGGATTAAGAGAGCGCAATGAGATAGCACCGCGTTCATACCAATCACGAGCAGGACCAGGGCATTCAAGCAGTGATTGTGCTTCTTTCGAGGAAGCGGGAGCGGATGACGATAAAGGAGCATTGGGTAAACCCGCCTTGCCTTGGACAGAAGCAGAGGAACGTTCAGCACACAACATGGCAGAGTGTTCGTCGCCGAAAAACCGGCGACAGCAGGCAGCGAAATGCATTTCTGAGTCATAATAGCGTGGATGAAAAACACGTGTAATGGTATCGCTACCAACAAGCCAGCACAACTGATAAGGCACATCGATTTTGATGTTTGCATGCACAAGAGACGATTTTGAGAATACCAAAGGCTCGTCAGCAAGTGCAACGGCGACGTTGAACATGTGTGTCTCCAGTTCGTACGCTAAGAGCTCCATCATTTCTAGTCGCTCAAGGGGACTGGCGTCACCAGCACGGCCGCGGCCTTTGTCGGCATTGCGCACAGAAAAGATTAAAAGGTGCGCGTCAAAGGGTATGTCTTGTTCGCGTGGCAAAGATGCAAGAGCAGCATGAGCACGTGTGGGTGGGTTGAAAGAGGAATCGAGGACAGCAATGCGCAACAATCGTGATGCTGTCGTTGTATTTGCTAACGATGACAGCTTGGATGCGTGACAGCGCAACGGCCAGTTTGGCTGCGTCGAGTACACAATGCGCAACGATTCGTTCGCAGTGTGTGTGAAGTGTTCGAAAGCATCACGCAGCGCTTCTGAACGCGCGGCAGAGAGACACTTTAGAACCTGAGACGACATAATGCAAAGCGGCCCCAACGAGTTACGATGAATGTGTCCCTCAACCAACGCATGCAATGATTCGTCGGTTTCCGAAGGCAAAGTTTGGCTAAGTTGGGCGCAGCTGCTGTTGGGCTGGGCCCTCAAGACAGGCGCGTAGCCAATGCCATACCACGTGCGTGGAAAGCGCGCTCCTCTATTTGACGTGCTTTTCGTTTTTATAAAAATTTTTTTATTTTCCTTTTTGCTACACAGAGGGGTGGATGGGGAGACCAGAGGCAGGGTGCTGAACTGTCCGCTGGTGTCCCCGGCCGAGGGTCTCGCAGGCTGAGGGATGCTTACGGCAGAAACAGATCGTTTTCAGCTGCGCGCTCCTTCTCCTTACCCTCTTCAGGAATTTGCAGGCAATGAAGGTATGTGAAAGCGATGGAGTATTGACCGTGTCTAGCTCTACGTGGACAAGGTCAGTGGCGATGAGATGGTGTCGGACGGCTACCGCGTCGTCGATGTTGACGACATTGTGTACGAGGTGGACGGTGCCATGATCACTGTACAGGACGGTGATGTGGACATTGGTGGAAACCCATCGGCTGAGGAGCAGCAGGAGGCACTGGACAATGGTGCGCAACAAGTGATTAACTTGGTGCACTCGTTCCGTCTGCAGGCGACGTCGTTCGACAAGAAGAGCTACTTGACGTACCTGAAGGGCTACATGAAGACAATCAAGCAAAACCTGCAGGAGACCAAACCTGAGCGTGTGCCAGAGTTTGAGAAGAAGGCAGCTGAATTTGCGAAGAAAGTTGTCGGCAAATTCAACGATTGGGAGTTCTACACGGGTGAGTCGATGAACCCCGATGGTATGGTGGCCCTCCTGAACTACCGCGAGGATGGTGTGACGCCATACTTTGTGTTCTGGAAGGACGGTCTTAAGGAGGAGAAGATCTAAAGTGCAATTGTGCATTTTTTTTCCTTGTTCTCTCTTCCTTGTAATGGCCTTGCTCTGTAGCTTCAGGTGCTAGTCAATGTTTGGTGGGTTTACGCCTGCTTCCCAATGATGCTACTATGCTTTGAGGGCAATACGTACATGCATGTTATTTCAACTATCTTATTTGTCAGTACTACTCCTTTTTTTCTTTCACTTGCCCAGTACATGCTCTACTTCTTCGAGTAAGGCTTCGGGAGGCCATTCGTCCGTGGGAGGTGCCGACCAACGGTGCCACCTCTGCGCGCTTTGTTCAGGTAGTCATTGTATTTGGCGTTGGCCGCGAGGAACTTGTCCTTCCGTGCACCGATTTCCACGGGTTTGATATTGTCTTCGGCCTTCTTTAGTCGGCAAGGTCGAGACCCAATGTACTTGCCATCCATCTCTTTCCACGCCTTGAGAAAGTCTTCTGGGTCAGCAAACGCGACAAACCCATAGCCCTTGGTCTTTCCATCGCTCTTATTCCGCACAACACGCGCACGAGAGAATGATGGGTACTTTTGGAAAGCCCGAACAAGGTGTTCATCGTGCACATCGTTGCCCAAATCACCCACAAATAGACGTTTATGAGATGGATCCCACTCTAAAAGTGAGCGGTCTTCCCATAGTTTTCCAGCCGCACGGCGAATCACAGTCTCACGCGTCTCACCCTTCTTAAGGTTTCCTGCGACCTTAACTTGTGTGCTACGCCCTGTTCTTGTTGGCACATAGTCATACACTGATGATTGAAGCTGCTGTTGATACAGCTCAGCGCTTGTTGGCTCAGCGCGTTGGCGTGCAGCTGTGGATGATTCGGGGTATCCATGTGTCTTGTAAAAGCCTTCGTAGTCAAACTCCCACTTATTCGCAATGTTGTCCCAGTAATAGAATGGTGTATAAATATCTCCTTGAGCAGCGTCCATGGCAAAGGAGCAAGTAAGCTCGGAATACTGGCTTAGGTCACAAAACTCAGGAAGAAACAAGCTGATTCAAATGCGTAGCACAACCTTCTCACAACAAAAAAAATAATAAAATAAAAATAGATTGCTACAAGCTCTTTATGACGCGTCGCCACTGGCGCTGGCTCGAGACACGAAATGCAAGTGACGTGAGGCGGTATCTCCACATCAACAAAAGCAGGACTAGCCAACATGGACGAACTCGTCCTTTGTCGTTACTACGCGTGGAGCGATGGATGTGAGCAAATTGTTCAAGCTACCGTCTGTACCGGCGTCAGCCATCAATAAGCGCAAATGGACGGCACCACCGCCAGGTCCAAATGCACAGGGAAGTGTGGTGGATATAGACCATGATAAACATGAGGCGCCTGCGACGCAACACGCCAAGCGAGCGCGCGTCACAACGGTTGACGAGGACCTTGAGATCGAACGCGAGGGCAGCGGCGGCGGGGGCGACGACGGCGAGTACGCAACGGACGATGTACAAGATGTGCCAGATGATGAAGATGAAGAGGGAGGTAGATTCTTTGGGGGCGGGCTGAATGCGGAACAGCAACAGATTTTAGACATTCTACATCGCGACACGGAGCACAATGTGGCAGATGATACACAACATGCCGAAGATGACGCCGCCCATGCCCGTCGACTTTTTGTTCAGCTGGAGAAAGCTATCAATAAGAATGAGGAGATGCGGTTGAAACATGCTGATAATCCACACAGGTTTATTGATTCAGAAGTGGATCTGGATGCGGCTATCCGCGAACTCGTCGTGCTGACGACGAACGTGGCTGTGATGTACCCAGCGTTTGTGAAGCACGGAATGGCAACCAGTCTGGTGGGTCTCCTAACGCATGAGAACGTGGATATTGCGGCTGCAGCGATGGAAGTGATAGCCGAGCTGGTAGACGAAGATGTCGTGAGTCTGGAAGGCAGTACCGACGAGATGCATGCACAGGCAAGAAACGCTAGAGAGGCCATGATGCATGCACTCGCTGAACACGACGTAACAGATCTGCTATTGTCGAACTTGACACGCTTGAACGATGCACCGCCCAGCCAGGAAAATGCAGATCTTCGACAGATGGAGCACTACGAAAGTGATGCAAAGGCCGTCTACTACATCCTCAGTATTCTGGAGAGTCTTAAGACAAGTCATATTAACACCGAAGTGTTGTTTCCATGGCTGTTGAAGCGGATCCTCCGTCCCGGGCGCGTCGATCAGAACCAGGCGTATGCCGCTGAATTGCTTGTCCTGTGCTTGGTTGACGACGAAAAACAGAGGCAAGTTCTTGCAAAGCATGGTGGCGTCGATGCACTCCTGCGTGCGATGTCCAAGTATTTGCATCGACCGTTGCACGATGCGGACGAGATCGAGTACTTCCAAAACCTCGTGGACGCCATGGGCTTCTTGCTCCTGGACGTGGTGAACCGGGCGACGTTTCTCGAATGCGAAGGCGTTGAACTCATGCTACTTCTACTGAAAAGAAAGCGGCGCGTGCGCACAGGCGCACTTACGTTGTTGTGGGCCGTCACGCAGAACGGCGGAGGTGCATCGGCTTGTGAGCGACTTGTCGATGCTGGTGGGCTCAAAGCACTAGGAGCACTGCTTATGCGACCCATTCAGCAGAGCGCCTCTGATGCCTCTGGAATGGGATCGCTGGACAATGGGAGCTTGGCAGCCATTCTCGGTATTTTGGAGGCCATGCTGTACAACTTGCCGAGCGAGTCAGAAGCACGTGTGCGGCTGCTCAGCAAGCTGATGGAGCAAGAGTACGGGAAAATCGACCAGGTGCTTGCGTTACGTGAGTCGGCGCGTCGCCCGTTAGCCGCGATGGCGCCTGAATTTGAGCGGCTACGCCGAGAGTATGCGGCGATGCCAGGGGCACGCCAAGAAGACGTGCAGGAAGCGATATATGCGGACAAGATCGATTCAGGCTATTGGCATGTACTGGAACGAGCGAACTATGTACTGGCATGGCTCATGATGGAGGATGACGATGCACAAGCGCACATCCGAAGACGACTAGGAAACACATGGACACAGATCATTGATGAGCTGGACGAGTCCTTTACGCATTACGACAACGAGCACGAGCTCCGAGGAGCCGGTGGCGAGACGATCGCCGAGATCACTCACGCGCTAACCGAGTACCTACGTTCGCTGGTGTGACACTGCCAAGCCCCAGTGCAGATGTGCGCAGTGCTGACGACGATGAGAACGGAGCTGCGCCCTCACCTCGGCGGCGGCGGGGAACGACATCATCACGATGTGACACGGAGATACTGGGTTCTCGCGACGAGTTTGTGGATGATAAGAACAACTCGCGTGTTCTATGGCTACCGCCGTCGGGGAAAACAGCTGATCCAGAGCCAGGGAAGCCCGTCGGTGTATGGACGGCGATAGAGCCTGGTATGCCCGGTACGCCCGGTACGCCAGCCGCTGTCGATGTTGACGACGACGATGCTAGACGCAAACGCTCATGCCGCATTTGCACAGAGCGAAAATGCGCGAGCAGCTCTTTCCATGGGATATTGTGCGTAGTAGCTGCAGCCGACGATGTGGCGGACGAGCGTGAGTAGCGTGATGCCGGCGTAGAAGATGATGCAGGAGAAGAAGAAGAAGAAGAAGAAGACGATGAGGTGGTGGTGGAAGAAGACGGCATGTTCGCATTCGCATGCGCGCCAGCTGGACCGCTCGATGCTTGGCTTGCATTTGACAAGTACGCAGAGTGAGGTCGGGAAGATGGATCAGGCGGCAAAGCAACTTGGCCCAGGCCATTGACGGCATGCAAGCGGTTGCGGAGCGTCGCGAAAGCTGAGCTCTGTGGAAGAAGCATCAGCATGCCGTACAAGCACTTGAAAAGAAACGGGTTCTGCTGAGGCTCCAGGAGCTGGAGACGTAGAGACGTGAAAATTGGCGACTCGATGAGCTGTACAAGCTTGTCGATCTGAAGGAGCATGGACAGCGAGACGTCCAGATCAGCAAAGATGCGAAGGATATTGTAGGCATGCTCGTACGACTGTGTCAAGAGGCACAGGCAGAGAGCGGAAATGGCATTGTGGCTCCAGCAGCGGTACAGACGAATAAAGAGCTGCTGGTCCTCACGCGTGTCGAGAGCGCGGATGCGGCGGCGGAGAGGCTTGAGTTCCTGCGACGCAGCTAAAAGCATGTTGAGGTTCTGAACCATAATAGAGGCAAACTCCAAGTCTTCGTACGACTCGAGAATTTCGGCCAGCACGAAAAACACGCGCTCCATCTGCAGCTTCACGCACAGCTGGCGGATGATTAGGCTGCCCCAAGACTCAAGAAGCTTGCGATCCGTGGCAAACAGATGCAACAAGTCGGTGAGAAACTGGCGGAAGTGGTGCTCATCGGCACGGCTGCAGATCTGCGCAAGTAGCCGCATGTCACATAGAATCACGTCCTCACTGGGATCGGACAAGGCACGAAGCAGCACAGAGATACTGCCATCGTGGATGGAGAAGAGCTTCGTTGGGCATTTGGCATGCAACATGATGAGCCACTCCAGTGCATTCAGGCGCGCCTGGTCGTGCTGGTCCAGCAGATGTTGCTTGAGGGCATGGGTCGTCGCAAAATAGTCCAGTCCTCCGCCAATACCACCACCAACGGCACTGGGGTTGCTAATGCCTTCTGCAGCGTTCGATGCAGGCGCATCCTCGTTCGGCAAGAGCCGCTCCACGGCCGTGAAAAGCTGCTTGTTCGTCCTGATCGCAGCAGACTGGATCGCAGGAGCTGGATGCGCCAAGCACGGCAGGACCGCGGATATGAGCCGCGGCGCAAACGGCACGACCATCGATGGCACAACATGAAGGAACTCGGTGATCCATTCGAATGTCGTCGCCTGGATTTCCTCGTCCTGATTCTGTACTTGCTCAAGCAAGATCTCCAGGATGGCATCGTACTCGACGCGCACGCGGCCACCGTTCACCCACACTAGCTCGTCGTCATTGGCGTGAACATCCAAGTCCCGTGTGGGCGCTGGCCCTGAGTCAGAGACGGGGCCTGCATGTGATCCAGGATCAGACGTAGGCCCGAAGGTCGTGGAAGACGGTGAGCCTGGCGCGGAGTCGGATGCAGAAGCCAACACTGGCGCATTGGACTGTGATGGCGCACTCCCAGGCGAGGCGGAGGGGGCGGACAATGCTGCAGAGGACACATGTGAAGGCGCGTTCTTGTCCATAGCAGCATGAGAGAGACGACTCGCCTCCCTGGAGCCGGAGAGAGGCGGCTCCTGGTGCTGGGCAGCTTCACGAATTTCGCGGAGAAAGTTGGCCAGGACCTCGGCCGTTGCAACACGCACGTCTGTATTGGGATCGCTCAGGTACTGAAAAAGATGGGGGAGGAAGGTACTGAGATAGGCGACAAGTTGGAGATCCGGCACAGAATCGAGCACGGCAATCCAGCTCACGATATAGTTGCGTGTGAGCGGACTCACGACCTGCATGCGTTCGGCGAGGAATGGGACGAAGCGAGCGAGTGAAAATGCCTTGTTCATGGATGTGCTCCGCCGGTCATGCTCGAGATGCATCGCTTTCGCATATCGTTCATGCGCAGCCTTCTCACGGGCGACCTGCAGCTCATTTTCGCCACCCTCTACGCCGATATCGCGGTCCTGCCGCGCGCGGAGCTGAGACACGTCCTGGTACATGGACACGTAATGGGGCGCAGCCTCACAGACAATGTCCTTGAAGAGACGATCCAGCAGTTCGGCGCCATTCTTCACCGATACCTCCGAGTCAGCCGCGAGGCGTGCAAGAACGACAAAAATCTCGTTAAAGTACACAAGCATCTCACCCTTACACACTTTTGCAAGATTGTAGAAGCTCTCACATGCAAAGTAGCGCGTCTTGGGGTCAGCATCACTAAAGCATGCGAGCACTGGACCGATCATTTGGTCCAAGTACGTGGCAATTTCCTGACCAAGTGCAATCCCCATGCCTGCGAGCCCAATCAAGCTACCGTTGCGCGCGTTGGCATTGGGCGCAGGCTTTTGCGTGAGGAAGGTGCAGAGCTGTTGCATGATGTGATCGATGCGAGCGCGATCACCGCGCGCTAGTGTATCGCGGACCTGTCTAACAGCGCTAGTCAGCTCCTTTATTACCGCTCTCAAGTTCGCATGCCCAGGACCTACCGCTCGAGCTCTAGTGCTGCCGCCTTGCGCTTTTCATATGTTCGATCGAACAGGGATTTCTGCAACGACGGGTCTGTTTTCTGTGTTAGCGTCAAGGACCTGTGCGCGAGTGTGTGTATGGACCCACACACTCATACACGCGCCATGCACATGCGTACCCATCGATTCCTTGCTCTGCCTCGTTTGAACCTTGTAGGGGCGGACGAGCCAGTTTGTCCTGTCGTCGTTGTCTATCACTGCTGACCCACTCAAGGGCTAGCTACAAGAGAGTATGACGCGGCTGTACGTTGGTTGGACCTTTAAGGTCGCGCTGGATGCGTGGCCCATGCGCGAGCTGAGCTCATCCACCTCAAGGGTAGATGACATCATGCTGAGATAACCTATGGCTTCTTTCTAGGCCTGTCTTGAAGACCACTGACAGAGGGCCCAAAAAAAAAAAAAAAAAAAAAAAAACCAAAGGAAAGGACAGG